>Ga0153946_1000016_pt1 | contig 49725 bp, 56 predicted proteins | sample TSNJ030MetaG_FD_104751 | JGI IMG/M metagenome (GOLD analysis project Ga0153946, IMG submission 104751) | Attine ant fungus gardens microbial communities from New Jersey, USA - TSNJ030 MetaG | ecosystem: Host-associated > Fungi > Mycelium > Unclassified | place: USA: New Jersey, Wharton State... | reverse complement strand
CGATTGTACTGACCTGAAGTTCGATTGATCTAGGCTCACTCGGTTATTAGAACTAGCGAACACTCACGAGTATCAAGCATTGTAAGGTCAAGTAATTTTCCAATCTGGAAATTCCTCCAGATGCGAAGCTGATCTTTTGCATCTACTTGGCGAATGGGCATCCATTCGTGATAGGCACGGACACCCGCAAATTTTCTATCCGTAAAACAAGCACCGGAGGAAGAAAATGAACATCCTGCAGCTGTATCGTTAGAGTCCGTCGATCCGGCCTTCCATGTGTTATCTGCAACCTGGAAAGTCCAAAGGTGAGCGATTGATCATTTCGTATCGAACGTGCCTCCTGCCTCATGATCATCCTGGGAAGAGTATGAGTTTGGTCAGTTTATGGGGCTCTGGAGAAAAGTGCATACCCTGTCAGAAATCCTGGTCAGTGCGGTGTCTAAATCTGTCCCGGGAAACTCACCAAACGGTGATCCAAGGTGCATGTTGATGGGCTGCTTGTAAGTCGGGGTCTAGTCTATGCTGACCCAAACGTTGGCGGTAGTCGTGAATTGTAGCCAGCTCCCTGCCAAGAGTTTGACGACCAATGCTTGCACCGTTGCCGATAGATTCGTAAATCTTTTAGGAAGAAAGATTGAGGTCTGAAGCTGTACTGTACATGCTCTATCTATCATATTACTCACATAGTCCCCGAGATGGACGAATACATCAGCAGTAGTGTTGCGAGCTGCAAAGCCATATGCGTTGAACCATCCTATCGATGAACGATGATAATGGATACAATCAACACCTAGATGGTGACTCACCGGCTTGGAATTGAGAACAAGAAAACACAGCAAAGGTCAAAGGCTTGCCACCGTTTACCTGTTCAGCTGGAGCTGGTAGACTTCGTGAGTACATCATAACCATCGCGACCAGAGTCAGACTCACTGTTGCTACTTGCCAAGGTTCTGGTAGTGCCAATCGGGCTAACTATGGAGGGATTGGTACAGTCTGCAAACTGGTAAAAGTATTTTGTATCGGCCTTCAGTCTTGTAGCCTCGACTTTGACGGTGAAATCGATATCATAACTGGTAAACGCTTCGCCAGAATCTACTATGTTGCGAGAAATATCGCTAGAAGTACCAATCTTGTAGGACACGCATACAGGTACATTCTGATCGGGTAACTGGCCAGAACCAGAAGACAAAGGCTCCGCACGGGTCCAAAGAATGACAGAAGTATCGAGAGGATCACCCTAGATTGCTGGATTCATTGACACGGAGATGTGTAAAGTTCAAACGTACACTGGCAACTAATATGTAATGTGATGAGTGACGGTGGAACTAACATAAATCAATGCTTACCGGAATGCGTAAAATTCACACCAGAGCTCCAAACAAACGGGGCCTTGGAGAGATTCAAGTGTCAAGGAAAGATTGACTCCTTTACAGTTGCCTAACCTACATTACTGAAGTCGGAACCATAGAAACCAGGATACTCCATGTCTTTGAATTTGGACGCGTCAACGACATCTCTGCGAGAGGGCTGGATGTTGCGACGGCTTATAGCGACCGTATCGAGGGAAAACTGTCGTTGGTCTGTTCAACAATTGGTAGCTTTCTTGCACAAAAGAATTTCACCGCAGGTTCATCAAAGAATGGTGAATGAAAGCCTAAGTTTTTGTTGAATTTTTCCAGATTCCCGAGCACACTTGAGGCGGAGAGCAGGGTTATAAAAGCCCACATCTGGAAACACGGCTTACATTGAATGGCTTGGCTACTCCTCAATATACTATTCTTTTTGGCGCTAGTACGCTAGTGGAATTAAGTCGGAGTTACGCCGAAAACGCACGTTTGTGGCACGTTTGTTAAACCCTGTGAAATGTATGATCCACAGGCTTGGCTTCACTTCGGTGAGAGAAAGGAAGCATTTCAGCTGGGAAGGATATTATTGAACTGAATGACAAGGATGGCAAATGTCCTTTTGTAAAAAAACTCAAAAGAAGATAGCTTATTCGGCGTACCTCCAGGATTACTATGATAGAACATGAATGAGCTGGAAACAAATCATCAAACTCCAGATCAATGTTACGAAAGGAACGTTCATATAACCAATGGGTCATCAGCTGGTGACAAGTGAAGAATGGCCCCAGGTGTGTTATATCAGTCATGCTATCAGTCATGCTCTTGATGAGGCGTTTTTAATGACAACATCCCAATTTAAGGAATGAAAACTACAGGATAAGATGACTCTTATGCCAGAAAACAGGTACGCAAAACCTGTAGAGGGACATTGGGCACAATTATACAAAAACAGGTTCTAAGGCTGACTTACAATTATCCTCTGCGCTGAAACTGGGGTAACCAAGATTGTGGTTCATCAGAAGCTGGTGGCAGCTCCTGCCCTAAAAGCGGTGTGCCATCCTTCTTACTTGAATGTATGGACGAGTCGTTGGATGGGACACTTGGCTCTTGCAGTTCTTGAATCTGTGTCGTGCCTGCAGCAATTTGTTTCCTGAGGCTCTGCTCTAATCGGAGTCGCTCGTGTCGTTCCTCCATGTCTCGTTGTTCAATCAGAAACGCATTTGCAATCACTCGTTGCTGCCGTTCTAGGTCCCGTTGAAGCTCCTGCATATGTTTGCCGCATCAGATGGTGTTCTTGGGACCCATAAATCCGTACTTCGAGGTTAGGTGGATCTTTTCTTGTGTGTGATAACCACATACTCCATTGGACTGGAAGTAATATCAGAGACAAGAATACCTCTGACCATGTAGGCATGAAGTCGCACCTGGCAGTCGCTTCCCACCGCCAATGTAATTCCAAACATCCGAAGGGTCTCTATATTGCACTATCCGTTTCGTCCGCTGATCTACAATATTTGTGAACACAAAACGAAGAGGGGACGCTGTAGAGACCGACCCATTGAGGTACCATCATACTCATAGAAACGGTTCCCTGAAGATACGATGAATTCGGTCCGTTTTGATCTCCAGAAATTGGCACAACTTGCCTTCGAGATCCCGACCCACATAGCGAGTCTTGGCTGGATAGTCAGACATTTTGATAATCACGGTCCCATGATACAAACTCACTGGATTTCGAAAGTAGCTGAATATCCTTCTCATGAGCGACATCCTTTGATCATCCCCTGACAGCCGACAGCCGACAGCCCATGCCTAAGATCACGTGTCAAGGCAGCCAGCTATTTCACAATGTAGGTGAGATCAATAATTTGTTGACCGTTCGGCACCGTGCTCATGTGGTCAGTCGAACATCGGAACAAGACTCCACATCCTCACCGAGTGCTCCTAAAGACCAAGTCATTCTTCCCTCTCCGTGCATAGGAGACTTCATCAAGTTCCAACCCGGCTGCATTCGCTTTCCTGACACCCAGAGGAACCCCCATGAACTTCAACGACCACCCCACGTGCCCCCAGGACGCCATCCCTATCTCAGAACGAGCCCAGTCATGACTTCCCGAGTGTGTACTCGCAACCCATCGCTCTCCTTCCCATGTCTCCGCATGGTCGCCTAGTATCTTCTTATAGTACAGAACCTGACTCAATCGTATCCAATATCGTGAGTCAAGGCCCTGTGCCCTAGCAGTCAGTGGACTATCGCGCACACCGTGTGATAAATTATCGAATTTAAAAAAAAGACTGTGCGGACATCAGTTCAGGTCCAAATATTTCACCAGGCCCGTCACAAGCCAATGAATTATCTCAACTCATGATATACATGGGTGACAGACAGGTGATCAGTGGAAATGTAGTTGTATGTATCCATTTAATCCTGATGCCAAGATACTAGCAAAGACAATTTAAACGAGGAAGTCTGAAGTTCTCCTGAGGGGAACTGGACTCGAAACCTCTTCCTGTGGGTACACCTACGTTAGTGGAAAGCGCGCCTCTTCGCTATTCCAATTTACAGATCTAAATGAAGTTTAGGCTTATTCCATTTTTATAGTGAGATCAAGCTTTTTACAATCCTTGAGAATAATAAATCCATTCATTGTCCCTGAGTAAGAACCAATACAACACACTAGGATTATTCAATCATTGGCGTAGTAGAATTCGGCCAGAATATTCTGTTAGTTGTTGTCGAAGGAGATGACCTGGAACCATGATGAATCTTACAAGGGTGGCACTAATCCACTAGGATTTTGAATTACCAGCGCAGTGAGATTCGCGTTGTTCGATTTATAATCTCGGCACAACTTTTCGATCCTAATCACAAGATTAACGTGCAAATTTGTAACATGACAATGTATAAATTATCTGATTAACTGTACGGCTTAACCGTCTCCAATTTTTGGTGTGCTTATTTTGGTTTTCTAACATTCCTAATCTACGAGGTGCATCTCAGACAGTTATTGGTAGATATTCAAGATTTGGGACTGATCGGCCAAGGTAATGCGAAATTTCGCTGTGCAACGGAAGCTGTCATTGACAAAAGGTCCCATAATTATTCAATCGTTGGATCTAAAAAAACCAACTAGAAGGGAATGAAACAACGCTGGCTCTAAAAAACAGTCATACGAAAGTGAAATAAGGAAACGATTCTTGGGCTACCCTATCATGACTTCGGACCAGGCAACTGAAATGCTGAGTTTACTGTGCATCTCTTTCATCGACCCTCAGGAATTGATCGATATGCCCGATTACCTGCAGCCCACCTATGGCCACTATCCGCAGCAAGGCCGGTGACGACTACGCCAACAACGATAAGGAGACCAAAAATCCAGGATAAGGTGTTAAGCACATATCCAGCGCCTGCAAAGATAGGACAAAAGATGTCTCCTCATGTAACGTACAACGGGAAGAGAAACCACTCACCTGGACGTGCCTGTGCAAAGATATCTGCTGTCTCATAGCTATGTGTGACGATTGAAAACGCTGTGAGCTGGCATAAGGCTGTAGCAGTTACTCAACAATGGTTCCGGGATGACGCAAGACCAGCGCACCATGAAAGAATGTAAGCCATGCGATGGCCTTCCATATCCTTCTCCTCCTTGAATGGGTTGAGACGCCAAACAAGATAGCTATAAGAGAAATAGCTCCGAATCCAATGGCGATTTGGTCAATATATCCCGCACTCGTCCACTCGGCGCAGAATGCCTGGTTTCCAGAGTCACATTCGTCTTTTACACCCAAGGGGAACTTGCGGCAATCATATGAACGATAAGTCACTTCACCATGAGAACCTGGACCAGGGACACGTGTGGTAGTGAGTTCGCAGAGACTGGCAAGACCGTATTTCAAGGTTATCTTAGTGTGGAGGATTTCAGGTGATCTAACCACAAGCCTACGCGGATGGAATGAAGGCTGAAGCGATCAGAAGGTAGACATGAGTACGCACCAGTCATCCCTCCTGGCAGAAATAATATTCTGCAAGTGATATGAACATGACTCCTTGAAAAGTACGACACGACAAAATCCTCGCTTACGAGTGCAAGAATAGCAGAGACAAGCAAAAATGTTACGGCGTATGATGTTTTCCGCATTTTGAAAGGTGACTAGCGTTCTGACAGGCAGACGGGCCAAATGGGAGAGCGTTGAAAGTCACCTGCCACTGACAATGTGAATAGCTCCTGACATCATGTGCTGGACGTCTCGCTTTTCGGTGTTCCCCGTTTGGACCAAATCCACTCAAAAGTCCTAAAGCCTGTCGTGTTCTTCTATCCGGATAGCTCGATTTTCCTAGCACCTGATCAGCCATTCGTTCTTTGATGCTTCTAGAGCCCTGATGCTCCACTCAGTGATTGATTGACAAACCCATGGGACTTATGGGCTATTTACCATCTTATCTGAGGCCAGAAAAACTTCGAGTCTCCAACTTCTCAGAGCAGTTCCAATCATTCCCACTAGAAAGTGAGATTAAGAATTGTATTTCAAAGGCTAAGTAGTTAGATAAGGTGGAAGTAATGTAGTCATATTTACAACTGATATCGAGCTATCTAAACTCCGTTTCCCTAGTGATTCACGCCTTGCACAACCTGGGGATAGTGGCTTGCAATCATCTGCCCAGAGATGTTAAAGGTGAGCGGATGAGATAACGAAATGAGCATACCCCAAAAAGCTCAGGTGCTCTGATCTGAAGGACTTGGGGATCTTCACCTAAACCGACGAAACTGCAAGACCATAAAAACAGTCAAGTTAAGAGGATGAGATTGTTGACTGAACGTACATAGTAGATACACCAGCCTCAATGGCAGAAGACATCGTTAGAGCTGTAGGAAAGTCAGATTACAGCACAAGCTGTGATTTTCAAAACATGGATGAAATGACTGACAGCAGGAAAGCCCAATGAGGAAGGAGAATAGTAGAAGTGGAGCTGTATACTGGCCATCGACATTGTATGAAGGAGACGTGACTAAAGTGTGAATCAGGTATTTGAAGCAACACTGATGAATAAAACAGTATCCTGACATCGAAGATAGAGATAGGCGAACAAGGACAAGAGTAATCCAGTAGTATAGGCGCCCCAAGTGAGTGCTTGAAAGAAGGTAAGGATAAGAATCAATCGGTCTGGATGCTGAACACTTACTCATTCCAACAAGGGAGTCGTTGACAAGCGCGTCAATGCCTTAAGAGAGATGTGAAAGCTCATTCCCTTTTGAAAGGAGGTGAATTCGTACCACGATCTTTGAACAGTCTCCAGGTACTTTTGGCAGCAGGGATGTAAGCCTTACCATAGAGTGCTTTTGATCATCAGGTCCAGATTGCCAAACGAGAAACGAATATCTGACCTATCTCAATGTAAGCGTATCTAGAGCCATATTTAATAACCTTATCTGGATGAGTACAACAAGAGGGATACCTCACCTGTTGAAGTACTCGACTAGATTTTCAATACAGCCTACAAAACAGGCTGCACAACATGCCAGACAAGCCTCGACAGCTACTAGTCTCAATTATAAGACCACACGTTGCGAAAAATGCACTTACGATTACCGTCCTGGGCTGCAGAATTTCGAATTGCTTCAAGTATCAATCTCAGGAGATCGAGAAGTGTTACGATGAGCGATCCAAATGCGATAGAACCCAAGGATAGGGTTGATGCTCTTCCAAAGGCAGAAGCAGTCGGATTCTTGGGCTGATCGAGGTCCTATTAGTTGGAAAGCCATCGCAAAGGCAAGAAACACCAACCATTTCGCCTCCATACGAACCCTTGGGTCCAAAATAGTACCAGCACCCATAAGGTCCTCCAGCTAGGGTAGCCAGAGCAATATTACCAATGATTTGAGAAGTCCAAAGGAATGCTAACGTCTCAAAAAAGATTAAACCTGCGACCGTCCCAGACGAGCAGCTTGTATTGGTACCGCATGCTGTTCAGGAGATTAGCAGATTATTAGAGAGATTTCATAACTAGGAAACCCACTGGGACTGTCAGGTGTCCATTTGGCATATCTAGGATTAAATCAGTACATGGAAAAATCTGATCACAGGATGATGGGAAAACTGACGTCGCGGTCACCGTGAAAACGTACCACCTAGAAATTGCAATGTATCAATTTTGCAAATCATACCTAAAACCTTCCAACAGGGTACTTACACGCCCAAGGCAGCCTGCACAAGCAACGCTGTGAATGAGACGATGTAAACACTGACGTGATGTTTCGAAACATCCATTACGACCTGCAATAGCAATGCAGCTAGAGGTATGCGCGCCCTACAACCCCAATATGACAGTACGGAGAGGAGGGCAATGATTGTGAAAATGATGGCTCCGGCTGGTCGCATACATCAGAACAGCGATTCTAAGTTACACCCATACTTACAATAGAAGCGCGTGATCCAATAATAGACACATATGCCACTAGATACGTCTAATAAGCTATCGTCGGAAGCAAGGGAACCATGTGGATACATACACGTTGAGCAAGATGGATAGAATCAGTGTAAAATGCATCAAGATTCTCGTAAACGCACGGGCAAGCATGAGGTACATTGCTGATAGTAGCACTGCAGCTGCAGTAATCAGTAGAAGAAGGTATACCGTGCTCCTAACAAATTATTGGTCCACTATCGCCATTAACATGAGATTTTGGGCGCACCTATTCAGTGTTACAGCTGTGCCTGTTCGTGCTCCCGGCTTTCCTAAGCCACCCCCTAGCCCTCCATGAGAAATCCAGTCATTTAGAGCGATACCCGACACCGTAGCAAAACCAAGAATCTACAGACCAACCTTCTGAGATAACTTGGCTGCTTTTGAAGAATATAAATTACATACGGTTAAGATAAAGAGGATCAGGAAGATGGGGTCGTTGATCCTCTTTTTTGGTCGAAATCGGCCGTCATTGTATGGAATTTTGGTATCATTTTCATAGGACTGAACAAAAGGTGCATGTTGTTCAAAAGGGTACGTAGGCGGATATGATTGTGAATAGTTGGGTGTAGATCCTGGATAATTCATTGTCTGTAGGACAAGACAGTAGCTCGAGAGTTACACAGCAGACAAACAGCTGTCAACTGATCAACAACTATTGTACCAGTGATGGTAGCATGCGCCTAGGCTTAAGCTGCAGAGAATATCGAGTGCTACACTAAAAATAAATGAGGTTTCATCTCCTGATGATCATATGTCTCGTTTTATGATGGTAGATAGAGATAAGTGCAAGTAGCACGAGACTCGTTCCCCCTTTTTTCTGTCAAAATCAACAATCTGGCGGCATGCCACCAGTGAGACACTGATGAAAAAGAGGCTTCAACTTACAATCTGATAAAAGAGTTTAAAGCATCCATGACATAGTGAGCATGACATGCGTCATGAAGTCAACGCTCAGCGTCATATGAGTACTACCCAAGATGTACAGCAAAGAATACAAAAGACCCAATTGAAGAACCGAATCGCAGGGAACTATACGAGCTAGGACAGCATTTTTTGATCATGAATTTCGTGACGACTGTTTGAAACGAATGACAATGATAGTAACATTGTCTGTGGTATGATGAGAAAGAGCGTGCTTCAAGAGCTTGGTGCTCGCTTCCTGGGCATCTTGGATTTCACGAATGAGTTCGACGGATTGCTGATCACTGATGACATCCCAAAGCTGGAGAAATGAATAAATCAGCTGTAGGGTCACAGTGGTTGGAAGGGACATACACCATCACAAGCCAAAATCAGGAATTCATCCTCATCACAAAGTTCTGTTTCAGTAGTGTAAGGTGCACCGACAACATACTCCTTCATTGATGAATCACCCAAACTCCTCGTCACAGCTAACACACCATTTACTCGCCCACTCAACACAAAGCCTCCAGCATCAGTTATCCGTTTGGCTTCTTGTCGATCTGAACCCTTATGGTCATAAGTTAAACGCACAGCCTTTCCACGACGGCAAAGTACACCACGAGCATCACCAGCATTGGCACAATACAAAACGCGCCTCGAGTTCGACGGGGGAATAACAATAGTGATTCCCTCGGAAGATTTCTTGGGTACAGCTTTTGGAGAGGACGATTGAGTTGGAGATGCCTGGTCAGATGAACTACCACCAATGCTTTTGAGAACACTGTGATTTTGGTTTTGGTCTGACTTTAATTTGAGATCCCTTTCATCTCTGAGTTCACCATTGACCGGAAGACTGCCGCCGCTGTCGCTCTTATAGGAAACAGTATTGTCATTTTCAGAGGTTGTCGGACCGGGGGCCTGGGAAGCTGAAAGGTCATTAATGAATGACTGATGTCCGTCAGCGTCTTCGACACGAAGAAACGCGGTGACGGCAGTACACCCCGAGTGAATTCTGCCACCAGACTCTTCGCACATACGTGATAAGTTGGCGTCAACATTATGGAAAGCAGTGTTGAGAATTTCAGGAATAGGGGTATCTGGTGCTTTATGAAGGGCACTTAATAGGTACTGAAAAAAATTGAGCTTATGGTTGCATCCTGGATGTCTCATTACCTACTTGATGAAAATATCGTCCACACCATTCGGCAGCATGTTTTCCAGCGTGACCATCAAAAATAGCAAAAAATCCTTGACCCCGAATAGAGTCAAAGTCAACTACAAACGAATGTGCATCTTCCATCGTCCGCCTACTTCCTTTATCATCCGCTACGCCGAGTGAGAAAGTAGGGTGATTGGTAGAAGTGCGATTCAGGATCTGAATACATAATTAGGACAAATCGACCGGCAAAAGAAAAACATACACCATATGTCTCAAGATCTGCTGTGGTAATGGATGTCGAGCGTGCATTTAAGGAATCTGAAGACGACATGGAGTTTGTTAACGATGCTTTGACTGGGGTACACACTGAACAGTGATTAGATAATAATTTAGGTAATCCCTTAAATAAGAGCTTCTCATGATTGATGCCTTGACTCGATAACCTGTGGATGTCTCAGCAAGCAGCCAAACCTTCGCTCCAAGGGGTCAGAATCAAAGCAAGAAAAGGCGCAGTCAAAGCTCAAGCAAAGCACGAACCGTCTAGTATGTTATTTCAAGTTCTTGTTTTACTGCTGACTTGCGCAGTCTTCAGGGATCAACTTTACAAACACCTCGAAACAGTCCAGGAGGGAGATTTTGAATCCTACGCAACAAAACTTGTTCAGGCAGGATCTACTCTTGATTTTCTCAAATATGCAGATGCACTTTTCGAGATCATCCTTGTTGGCGGTCTTCTCCAACCGGGAGGTAACTACATCGATGACGGCGCTCAGGTATCCCCCTTCACCATTTTCAACGCCAAAGAACCCGCACAAGTCGATGAGATAAAGAGTTACATTGATGTTCTCAATAAGCTCATCCGCAGGTTTGCAGTTCGGCTTGCACCTTCAGATATCTCGGCACTCATGGCCGCTTGCTAGATATAAATATCTCCAAAGACCTCTTGAAACCTCGTCTCTGCCTACCCTCTTACAATACGTACATCGCTGGACAATCGCGCAAACAGAGAAACTTGCCGTCGCTGTTGGATTGCTAATTTCTCAGGGACTCGCTTCCGCTGGTTGTCTTCTCAGTCTCAATAAGGACCATCTCGTGAAGAATGGCATGCAGTTTCTCATAAATGCACGAATCTTTAACTCATTTTTTTTGTCGATAGATGTATCTGTCAATGTCGTCACCCTTATCTTCCGTGCCTACTTAACTGACCAGTCAATGGATCATCTTTCTGCTACCCTCAAGCGTGGGGGTGTCAAGGATTTGCTTGCTTTCTTCCCTCCACACAAACGCGAAAACAAGATACTTGAAGAACATTTTAAGGCTGTCGGACTCCCCCAGGTCGGCGAATGGTGGTCCAAGAAGCAAAATGCTATCTTGAAAGATGAGCTTGTCAAGGAATTGACGGAATTTGTGCGACGTGAGGAACCTGCAGAGACTATTGTCGCGGCCATAAGGACCCGGCAGGATGAGAATCCTATCCCTGAAGCGGACCTTATCCAGTGCATCTGGCAAGGGTGTATGTCGAACGTTGACTGGAGTGCACGCCCTGATCAGATCGAGGGTCTCGCATTACGGGAAGTTGGGGTGTGTTTTCATCAGCCCATTGATAAGAATGGTAGTATACCTAATGTAACCCATCGTACAGAAATATGCACCCATCCTGGAACCCTTCTGCAGTGGTGCCAAAACTCAAGTCACCCTTATTAATACTGCCCAATTATATTGTTACGAAGACACTCGAATTATCAAAACATTTCCACAAATCTTGAAGGTAAAAGTTTTGCCTTTGCTTCGATCCTTAGCTGTACCTGACGAAATTTACAAGGTTCTCTACAGTAAGGACTGTGTTAGTGACCAAGCAATCATCTATTGGCACCAGAAAGGTTCTAAGCCACAGGGCCGTCAACATTTCCTCAAGAGCACTGAAACACTTGTCAAGGTATGATTCGTCATAGTGGCATAGGAAAAGCTAATATTGATGCACGAAAAGTTTTTACAAGAAAATGATAGTGACGAGGAAGAAGAGTAGATAGCATGCTTTCAGGATGACAGCCTCTGATGAGTGTCGCCTATTTGAGTTTCTATCATTGGATCTTCGTGTTAGCGTTTTCTGATGATCGGGCTGGAATTTCACTATGCAAGTCTTCACCACGCTTCAGGCATGACTGGAAAGTCGCCTGTCCATCCATTTGTGCCACTCATTTGCAAAAAGATACCATCGGATCCGTTAACAGGCAGCCCAAGATCCGTTAGACTCTGAGGCTTCAAATCAAAATGACAATACAACCTTCCTGCGATCAACACCTACCTGTTCCTGCAACCAGACAGGTATAGCAGCTGGGCTGACTATACCACGATCTGCAGGCCATACAAATCCCAGCTCCTCCATTGTGATAGGTTGTGGCATTGTGGGATCAGCGAATGAAGGCGAGACTAGCATGTTTTCGAAAAATGCTGGGGGCGGGATACTCGGTGCAGGGATACCTATACCCATCCCGACCTTGCGACGTAGATTGGCCAGCATGATTCGAAGGGTCAAGGCATATCTCTCGGCGGCAACATCAGACAACAGCTGAGCAAGTTGCTCAACTTGTGCAGTAATCGCACCTAGATCAAGTTCTGTTGGGAATAAATTCGCCATTTTGAGCAGAAAGAGACCAGAAAATGCGGCTGTCACTAGGCTGTCATGGACAGCATAACGGAGTGCGGCGCTATGCACGGAAGGCGCGTACGATAGGAACAAGTAAGTCAACAAAGTTTCTAGGATTGAGATGGTATTGCTCACCGATACTCCGAAGAATTCAGGAAGATCGCAAGACAATCTGAGGCGGCATCTTTTGCCTGAAAAGCTAATTCACGTTGTTCAAAAGGCATTTTGTCCCATGCTACACCACGAAGAGCAACGCAGACGACCCAGAGTTTCGCATAATGAAGTTCTCCCGCTAGGATTTTGCGAAGCAAAGAATCTTGATCCATGGTACGGCCTGGTTCCAGGGTGTCCAACAGTCAGAAAGCAAATGAAAGTTGAAATCTCACGGTGTAGCTCATCATGTTCAGACCACCAACTTTCGAGCGCGACAAATGCGCGCCGAATAAATGACAATGTATTGTGGTTGACCTGTCCATTCAAGGGAACAAGTGTCTCGTAGATCTGGGCTGCAATGCAAGATGTATCAGGGGCTTGTCTCATATCAAACGAATGACACACTTTTTTGGGCGATAAGGTCTACCAAAGCAATCAGCCTCACGTCAGTTGGAGAGGCCATCGGGTGATTGAGTAAAATGCGTGAGTGCCTAATGGGGTTTTCATCTCGTAACACAATGGGTCGACCCGTTCCAAGGCTCATTCTATTGCAACAAGATCAATTCAATCTGTGAGCAGAGACTACGTACTTACTGGTGGTCGAACCAATAGAGACAGCACCAGACGCGGGCCGAGACGACTTAACCAAATTAATGTTCTAGTCCCAAATGTGGCAAAGCCATTGATTGACTTACCAAGGTTTCGCTCTTCCTCTTCAGATCGTTTCTTCCCGTTATCCTCGGCCAACTTCTCCAGCGCTCGATGGAGCCCGAGGTCGAGAGCCATTCGCAGAGCATGGCCGCTAGGCAACCACCCATTGGTGCTCCAAGCAGCCAACAACAGCATGCCTATTGTAAAAAAACGTTATCGATATTGCAGAAAAGGAAAATTGATTTTACCTTGAGCCGCTTCTTTTCTTACTACCGGGCCGAACAAGGAAGACCGGGCAATGCCCTGTGCTTCTTCTAGGCATTTGTAAAAGGTTTGACTGGGTGGCCCGTTCCCGCTCCGGATTTTACCTGCTACGGCAAGGATCGCGTCGAATGTCCATGGACTTCGTTCCATGAGGCTTTCATAGGTATCATATACCGGATCAAACAACGGGATGAATAGATGGCATCCGGCAAAAAAGCTATTGAAGGTGACTAATAAGTCTCTAACCTTGCACCATTCACAAAAGCCATTTACATATTAAAGAGTTCGCGCGCTTCAGAATCGGTTACGAGACCCTAGCGTTCCTTGTTCGTTAGTTGTATGGTTCGTAACCTAATTTGGGGCTCACTTTCTCTACCACATGTGGGAAAGCATTCCTTGGAATCGGTTCCGCCCTTTTGCGTTTCTTGACTCTGGGAAATTGTCTATTATCAGAAAATTTACAAAATATGTGTCAATACCTAGATGTATCCACTGAGGGTGCTGCAGCCGCTTCTGCAGCTGCATTGGCAAGCCCTTGCAATGCCTCAATAGGAGCATTCAAACTTGAACGCGGTAGAGTATCCTCCGATTCATCATCGGTGGAAGGTGCCGTGCTTGGGATGATGCCGTACGAAGCATATTTATGTGGCTGATCGACCAATGAGATATATTAGGAAAGTAAGCAGAAGATCTAGGAACTGTGTCTGACCGGAGGTGCAAAACCCGGCAAAGGAGGAAAAGACTTTGTCCTATCACTAGAACCTGAACAACAACATCACTCATTATTTGATTTGACATGAGAAAATAGGCTTAGTTGAAATCACCTGGTACTGGTTGTGGATACATCGGAGCAGTGGGTTGCTGGGGTACTGGCAAGGTTCCATTTGCTTGCTGCGTCTGGATTGCGGAGAGGATACGATCTAGAGAAGACTGCATTCCAATCATTTGGCTTTGCATCATCTAATAAAGTTCTTATCAGTTTCCACCAATCCTGATTTGCGAAGAACCCACCAAATACTGGCCCTCCAGCCGGGAGAGGCGTCTAAGGTGTTTGAATGAAGGCATGAGAAAAAAAAAACACAGAATAAAGCTTACTCAACGCTTGCATTGGACAACGCTTGGACATTTTTCTTTTCGGGTTTTTCAAATATACAAGGGATCCCACTAGCCTGACATCGTCGGCAAGGCGCCTGGAACACGAGCGCCGGGCCGGGGCGGGGGATGCGGGCCACAGTGAGCAAAAAGCGGAACGGCTGATCAGGAATTCGGATACGCCACCTCTCCTTCACATTGGTTCTTGCCCCTCCTACAGTTCGTACAAGCCCGAGCTCCCCTCTTTGGGATATGGCTTGACGTTTGCGATTGTTGCTGGGCTGAGCCCTCTGTCATCATGCTCGTGTCGATGCCTCCTATTCGCCGTCTTTTCGTTGCCGTTTCTGATCCGTTGGAAATTGTAGGGCTAAGTGACATGAAGGCAGGTGTGCTCAGAACGCAACTAGAGCAATAATTCTGGGACGCCTCAACAAAGACATGGTATTGGGTCCGGATCCGGCCTTTACCACTCCGGCACGTGGCCTCACTGTCACTTGATCAATTTCCTCAAGAGTGCCTTGACCGTGCCTCAACCCTGAAAGTTTCCGTTGCAGCTTCCGTCCCCGATTGCAATCAGACATACTCAGTCCAGAGCACTCAACTAGCTGAGGTCTTACACATTTTGTCAAATTCTGGCGTTTGATTGGCACAACCTGTGTATACATTTCCTCTTCGAACTGGAGAAACATCGGCTTAGGATTGGTGCCATTATACTAGTAAATGTCTTCGTAGTCCTCTGAAACTCCCAGATGGCGCCGTACATCTTCGGGATTGACGCCCCGCTCACGACAGAAGTGAGTCAAGAGGATGCTATAGTTGTCTAGTCGTGATTGTCAGCATGCTATTGTCATGAATACGGTTGTAATACCAGTCCATCTCAGAGTTGCTTCTTTCGCCAGAATGACCGACCTCTTGGTCTCTTCAAATTTACCAGGATCAGCGTCCCCATAACTCTCGAGCTCTCGATTGAGCTGGACTAGTTCTTCGCGTGATTTATTGTAGTTCTCAAGGACATGTGAACGCGCCACCTGTTTCATTGTCCAGTGGATGAGAAGGAAAACATGCATATATACCCACCGACTCTTTCCTGAATGCTTGCTCCGCTGTGATACTTGCCTTAATGTCCTCGAGCTGGTTTTTGGCATTAACCATGACATCTCTGGCTTTGCTCAGGCGTGCTTGGACCTAGGCGTTGTTAGACAGATTGACAATATACCGTAATGATATGCCTACATTCGCCCCCTTTTGTGACGGAAAGCTCCAAAAGACTAGGAAAGCAGTTAGTCCGCGAGAGGTCGAGTAGCCAATGGTGTACAATTCGAGGAGCCAATCTTATCGCCTTGCACAAGTCCGTCATCGACCAACGATTGTAAAACATCCCTGACAGACTGTGAGACTGCCAGATATCATTTGTTCAACAGTGTACTGTTTTCAAGTGCAGAAGCTCAGTCACCAATGCCTTTCAATTTGGGACCAAGTTTTTCCAGCTCTTTCAGCTTCAATGCTGTAAGTAGGTTGCATGGTACAATCCAGCTCAAAGACTTGCCTGGTAAAAGTCTCGCTTGGATGGCTGGCTGGTTAACTCAAGTCCGCCGGCAGTCTCGAGTTTATCTCCACTTACTGATTCATGAAAGATCTCGAGAAGTTTCACCCTTTTCTCCTCTGCGGAAAGGCCTCTTGGTGCCTCCAGCAATATTTCCTAAGTCTTGTTTCCATCAGAACTTTGAGTACGTACTCACCATAGAATTGAGATACAAAAGCTGACGTAACTATATCTAAATCTTAATAGGGCTTACATCAAAACAGATTTCCGGGAAACAATGTTCGTACGGCACTCGCATTTGCCCAAGTAAGTGACACAATATGCTCAATTTCAATACTATAGTGCTTTAGAAAAGCACGATCTGACTGGACATGTTCCATCCCAGCTCGCTGAGAAATGCTGCCAATTCATCAAATTAGATAACGTTATCTCTATTGAGCTCATGAAAATCCTCACCCTTCACCGATCGTTCCATTGAGCTCGGCCCACATATACAGACTAGCTTATTGTTTCCAGGTGCTGGAAGGTGTTTCTCCAGCATTTCCCTCGTGATGTGTCCAACAGATTGCGCCCAGTTTCCAGGTAATGGCTTTCCTGTCAAGCTCATGTGCAGGTTGAACCTCCCTTGGTGCTCGGCAGCCAACCGTTCGAGCTCTTGTCTACACAGGATATCCTCGAAATGCCGGTTGACATCAATTACCCAAACTTTTGTTTTACCGTCCAAAGGGTCGGTCAAAATCGCCCGTAAGACTTGGAGAATAGGCGTGATTCCGCTCCCTCCACAAACGAGTCCGATCTCTTCAATATGCCATTTTTCTCCATGAATTGATGCCAGCCCCTCTCCTTCCCAGAGGAAGTGTCCGATTGGGCCTTTAACCTCAACGGTATCTCCAACAGCGAGTTCGGAGAACCCCAGGGTCATGCGACCTCCGAGTGGAAAGGCGGTTGTCGGGTAGTAAATTCTAACCAAAGGTCAACTTACTTTGATATAAATGATGAAGACACTCACTTGATTAACATATCAATAAATCCTCTATCATCTCGCGTCGAGAGGGGAGTGTATGCTCTTTGTACTACATCACCCTCTGGAACCTGCACTCCGGCCTTATCTACCACTTTTCTACGTAAGCGGATATAAACGTGCTGCCCGAAGGGCAATCCAAGCTTCTGATCCTTGTTTTCCAAAGTGAATCGATACATCTTTGCATCCTTCGAAACCTCCATTATGTTGGCAAGGACAATCTTCTTCCATTTCTTGTGGTTTAGGAAAGTCTTGGTTGCAGTCTCATTTTCAGGTTCCTTCCCTTGTTTTAAATCAACGTCTTCGTCGAGGGTGCCTATATGGAAGTCCGCTAGCTGTCTTTTGGCGTCCGAGCTGTGGATGGCCATAAAGTCTTCTGTCGCATCTTCCCCTGCAACGATTTCGATCGACTGTGCACCACCTGGATGGTCGTTGAAGAAACCCTTGCCTTGATATACCTGGCAATCACATTCATTCCACAACCTAAGATCGCAGGTATGTCTTACCTCTCCTTTGACAATGAACCAAGCTTCCTTTTTAGCCCGCACAGACTGGAGCTCTCCGACACTAATCTTGCGATTGATGCCTGGCTTGGTCATTTGGACCTCAGAGGCTCGTATTTCTAGCTTTTTGACGGATTTAGAAGGTGGATTCATTGAAAAATCTGGTTTGGAAGGGTCTAGTCCCTCATCCTTCAGCCTCTGCATCCAACCACCCTGTTGCGTGCCAGCCACTTTTGATGATGATTAAATGCATCAGGCTTTGACAAGAAAGAGACTTACTTGTGGGATGCTCAAACCGAACTTTCCCGTCATCTAGGTGGTGGACACACACTCTGAACCACCTTCAAAATATTTTCCTTAAGTCAAGTTCATTAAAATAATTGGAACATGTACCAATTATTCATCATTCCCGTCGCATTCCAATACATATCTCGTGGTTGGAGCGCCAAAGATTCATCCATACAGCGAACCATAATCGCGCGAGTTGTCTTGACACTCGATATAGGCATCTGAAATGACCAAAAGCACCAGCAAAAACAGGTGTCAGAATCGGTCAAGTCCAGGTCCCCATACACAGTGTTAGAGTAGGCTGTAGCTCGAAAGCAATCCTCCGGGTAGGTGATATGGGCCAGATCCCACGTTTCTCCGTCATTAGAAGATATTTCAACCCGCGTTACTCGCCGTCCACCACCTGCGTACGCATATCCCTCGATTTCGTATGTACTGTCTAATGCCAGGGATGATGTATCCAAGACTTCGTCATGATCTGGTCTCGCGATAGCACTGTTCACGTTGAGATCGCGGATGATATACCTATCAACAACAGTCAGACCTCACAATTCACTTCGTCATGCTGAAAAGATGAATCTGACCTTGGATCATACCACCAGTGATTCTCTGCCCGCGCTTGGTCTGCATCTATGGGCATGGGTAGTACCTTGTTGTCGCGGAAATGGAGATGATGCTGGCTCTCTTTCTCGGACAACTCAATCCTTGAGAGCCATTTGACTGATCTTCCACAGATTTGTGAAGGGACGACAAGGCGAAGGGGGAAACCGTGGTCTGGTTCAAGACTTGATACATGTCGTTAGCCGTTCGGTAAGCAAAACCATAAACTTAAGATTCATACGGTAGACCATTCATGCCCCAGGCTAACATCATACCTTTACGCCTATCTCGAGCCCAACTGAGCAACTGACTATTTAAGAGGAACAAATAAACTTCAGATAGAAAACACATGAAACGGCATACCTGGTACCGTAGGGGCCGTTGGGAAGATCATCACTCCCTTCGAAGATGACATACTTGGCTCCCCTTTGAGGAAGAATGTACTCCAGGACGTCGGCCAGGTAGACACCCGTAAAGAGCGCTGTAGAGATACCAGCTGCTCCCCAAGAGAATCCCAATGATTTCCGAACAACGTTCTGTTCTTTGCGTCTGTTGCCGGCACACACTAACGTCACCGGTATCGTAACTACCCTGAAATTTTCACGAAGGTCCCCCAATGTGAAGATGACAGGCCTTGAACACAATCTACGAAGAGGTAGAACAATTAATTTGAATATCAGCGCCAGATCTTCCCGACAGACTCACCCGTGGATTTTTAGCTTCCAGTCATTTGCCATCTGCTGGTCAATCTCTGGGACAGCACCATGATTACGAACGAAAAACAGACTACTTGGCGTGATGAAACCTTGAGCAAATAAATCTCGAAGCTTGGCCTCTGCGTTGAATGGGTGCCTTCCTGTCAAGCGAATCATTCTTTCATCTCGTGGTACCCAAGCGTCAGGTGTCTCGCTAGGCAGTGTGAATACAGCATCTGACAATCATCGGAGATTGAGAGCATCTTACGTGTCTGAGGGGCGGATGTTTTTGCATCCTATTTCTTGGGGTATACCCGGGAAACCCAAGCTCGATGGGAGCTGGCGTGCTTCCAGACGTGCTTCCCTATACTTGGGCTCTCGCCTCACAAGTGACGGCGAATAAAATGGGCTAGGCAGCTGAGCAACATTCTCAGTAGACAAGTCCATTTTTCCCTCTAAGTGGGAGGTAATTGAAGAGTCGGGTGAGTTAGGGGAGCTGAGACTATCGAGCGTTGATAGCTCATCTGAAGACCAGGTAAACCTTTCAGGGTGTGGAAACAGGTCGTCTGCTAGTGTAAAATGCATTGAATTCATGAATTTAATGGATAAAAATTCTACAAACCGACGTATGGCAGCATTGTTGCCATGTCTCAGATTTCTTTGTGGTTGTGCTCCTGTAAGTGTCGATATCTTGATTTAGGGCGACGCTCATATCTAATGATACCACCCATTGCCACCAATGAATGCAGGGCGATAAGCTGCATCAAAAATGGATGGGAAGTTACGATATCACTGGACGTTTGAAGTTTGAGGTTTTTGTCGCGTCAGCATTCAAACCATTCTATTCTTGGACGTCTAAATTTATCTATCATGCTATCGAACCAATAAGGTAGAAAATAGTACACATATTCTTAGACCTAGAACCATCTATAGCTCAGGGACGCGAATCGCTAATAATAGGATATTGATAACGATACATATGATTCCCATGATCCAAAATCCCTTGCCTGCTTCTGCCTGGAATCTGAAGACAAGGGCGAAAATGATTCCTCCCAGGTTTCCACAGGAGCCAACAAGGCCTGACATCAAGCCCTATTTGTGGAGATCAAAATCAGACTTTAGGGCATGAGTTAGACAAGACTCGCATTATTGGAGGCGTTGCAATGGGGGACCAGAGCAAAGTTGGCGCCATTTCCAAGTTCGGAAAAGATGGCCGAAATACAAAAGATGCCGATGAGAATTGGCACTAAAGATAAACACTGTATTAGTGATCCTACTGTCAAGATTCTGTAGCACACACGTTGTACGCTGCTACTTTGTTGCAGATAGAAGCCTCCTGCAATAAGGGAGATCCCCATTGCTGAACCACAAGAAAGCATCCAGATCTTCTTCCCCTCCGATCCAAAAGACCGGTAAAGAACATCTCCGAAATAACCACCGAGTGGACGCATTACAAAGTTCATGAAACCACTTTCAAGGTAAAGCAAATTCAGAAACATGATATGAGAGTACAAAAAGTATGAGCTCACAAAATAGATGTGTAATATCCTGCAGTCGTTTGCGTAAATCCCGGTAGACTTTTGCTGTAGAGAACAAAGAGTACATCTGCCATTTTGCTGTCGATCGTGAGTTCAACACCAAAAGTCGTAAGATAAGCCAGAGTCGGAAGCCAAGTCAGCGGATTGAATATAATCTTAGCCATCATGTTAAAGGTGAGGGACTTATTGGTAGCGACATCAACTGAGAGGAACTGAGGGTCCGTGACCTCCACTTCCACAGGATGAATGATGATAGCCGCATCTCTTGATGCTTTAGCATTTTTGTTTGAGTCACAAACCGACTTTTCATTGGCGCTCTGTGTCTCAGTAAAACTGGAGGCAGCGATATTGTGGCGATTCGACCATTTTCCAGTGGGGTGATCTTGGCCGAATATTAGAACCAACACTGCAATACTCAAAAGGACTGGAACGCTGCAGACCATTTACAAGTAAGTCAGTGTCAGCAAGCGATTGAAAACACCAACGTACGGGACGATGACAAAAGCTACACGCCATGCAACATGAACAGAAAGATTGTAGGTGCTTGTAAGTCTTTGAAATAACGAGGACATGATAACAAAAGTAGCCCCCCCACTGTGAAGTCAGTTATGTCTTCTCAAGAAGTTGAAATCGTTGTGCTTACCCCATGTTTCCTAGAAGTGTGTTGATCAGGCCATGCTCGAAAGAAAGTATATGACCTACCCCATCCCCCCACCAGAGCATTGGCAACACCCACACAATTTTTGTCGAAAAAGGCAGAGGTCCACGCCTGACAGGGCACAAAACATGCACCCAAGATCCCAATGAAAAATCGCACGGCATAAAGAGTCTCTGCACTGTGAGCAGTGCCAGCAAGTCCAGACGGGATGATTCCAAGAAGCAATGTGGTTGCCATGACCTTTCTTGGTCCCCATTGGTCAACCAAAGGCCCCACAAAAGCTCGGACGGCAAGGGTAGCGGCCAATGCAATAATATTAGAGTTGTTGACTTGACTATTGGTGAGCGCAAGGTCGGACATAATGGCGTCTGGGATGAGCGGGGGGAATGCAAACCAAGACAGAAATGCAACGAAAAATCCAACTGCGTGTTTACCCAAGGAGACATGTGCTTTGACTTAGTCCGATTCTTCAAGACCAAAATGCGAGGGGATGGACTTACGCCAACTGAGATGGAATACTCTTGCATATGGGTCTCTGAGGTTAAACACAGGTATGGTGCGGCTTTTCAAGTTAACAGGGTTTACGATAGCAGGTTCCCAGAGATGCGACCACTTGAAAGGAGGAGCATCCAGAGACCCAAGGTGCTCAACCATAGCTAGGGTATTGAAAAATTCCAGTTTGTTGAAATAATCCATTTGAATTTAGTTGTATTTATGTTATCCTCCATTCAAAAAGATATCGATCATGAGACAAAAATAAACCAACTATTTGCACTCGATAAAAGCGGCTTTGGCGTTCTTCGGAGATAATGATCTGGTGCAAGTTTTACCGCAGCTAGACAAGGTTAGACAAGCGTGGATAAGCGGTATTTAAGTACCATAATGGGAAGATGGCGCGCAAACAAGATAAGACCGCAGGAATCTTCCACAGATAAGATTTAAATTGCAAGTAATTTTCATTAACAGCCCTGATAAGCCCTGATATGAGAGCCCATGAGATAAGGTGGCGAGCTCGATCGCATTAGGCCGAGATAGCGGATAATTCGATATTAAGATGGTTGCCCGAGATTTATTTGTAGCTGAAACACAACGCTTTCCACGCTCATGAACAACGGAGCGATAACCGAGGGAATTTAATTTCGCAGCCGTCCAATCTTTTTTTAACTGGTTCGCATGTCGCACGCGGGGATATAGAATAACGCTTGAAGTAGCAATACATTGAGGTATCATATGCAAACAACAGGTTGTATCTGGGCCATGAAGTCCCGGGATGCCAGGATATGAGGGCAAAAGAGAGGCGGACAGGTCACCCATCCAGTACACTGCGACTGCGTAGATGTGTCAGTTAGTGGAAGGTTAGTGGAATTCCCGCGCAGTTGTATTCGTAATAGTCACGTTGTGGCATACACATGGGCGTGACGCTCAATTTATCACATCAACGCTTGTTCTCTAAAATATCAATCTTTAGTGGCCCACTCCGCATGGGCGTTATCTTTGGGTTATTACAGATTTAATATGCGCTCTCAAGCGGCAGGCTCGTCTGATTGGACTGCTTGATCAAGAACTTATCCTCATAGTGTGGCTTGTACTGTGCAGCAACTCCTCCTTGTCACCTACTGGGCCGGATCCGTGAGCTCAAACACTCAAATGGAATCAACTTCTGTCTTTGTCGATGGACCTGATCTTGAAAAGCCGCTTGCCTCAGCCAAGTGTTTATCAAGCATGGACTTTCCTCAAGGAAGGGAGATCATATTTGTGTGTGAGTACCAGGGTTCTTCTTTTTTGAAGCTGCTAGGCCTGACTCAAAATAGGTGGTTTAGGAATGGTTGGAATAGGTTGGGAATATCATCATGGATAATAAACTCGGGACTACTGCTTACATCAATGGCCAGCGTTCATTGAGAAGCTTCTTAATCTCGACGAGAAACAGAAATATTTCATCCTGACTTGTGGAGAAGAGATGCATTTTGCTTACAACCGCGTTGGGTTAGCTACTTACTTGCATGATCAATTCTTGATCTCACATCACCTAGATTGACAGAGTACTTTGAGCATCGCAATGTACATTCGTACATTCAGCACTTGACCTTTACCTAACGCGTACCATTTCAGATTGAAAATTTATATCTGAACCCGCCTTCTTGGTATGCGGAACAGCAGCCAGATCGATTTCGTTATCATCTCTCAGAAACTGTTACGTCTCTTTCTCCCGAGCAACATCTGGTGTACACGAGCAAGGATAGGTCATTTCGATACGATAAATGTGTCATCGCAACAGGTTCGACTGCTAGCCTTCCGCCGTACACTTCCTTGAACAGGGTCGCGAAGACACGAGGAGTATTCTTGTATCGGAATATTTCAGATCTCGATTCTATCATTGCGTACGCGGAAAGAGATGATGTCCAGCATGCCGTTGTTGTTGGAGGCGGCTTGCTTGGTTTAGAGGCTGCAAAAGCCCTGCATGATCTCGAGACGTGGGTTTCCCAGACTCCAGCTCTAGCGAATCAGGAGTCAACCTTCTTTCAGAATATCTCATGTGAGCATTGTGAATCGCCAGGCTTACCCGCTTTCACGGCAACTCGATGGTGATGCGGGCGAAATGGTCCTCAACAAGATCGAAGCTTTGGGCGTTCGAGTCCTCACAAATTGTTCCCCTTCGGAAGAACTCACTCGCGATGCCGGGGATGACTCTTGTTATCAGATTTTCACTGGTCTCAGGCTACAAGATGGATCTATTCACGACGCTGATATGGTAATTTATGCCATAGGAATACAGCCACGAGATGACATTGCGAGAGACAGTGGTATTAAGTGTCATCCCAGTGGAGGAATTATTATTGGCAGTGATCTCCAAACTTCCGCTCCGGACGTTTATGCTATCGGGGAATGTGCAAACTGGAAGGGCCACTACTACGGGCTGATTGCTCCCGGAGGTAAGGTTTGCGCCAGTCCATTCATATTTCTAGTACCTCATCCGAATGTAGTTGAGATGGCGGACATCTTATCGTTTAATCTGACGCAAACTGAATCCCATGCGCCAAGGGCAATGAATGCACCCGACTTGAGCACCAAACTTAAGTGATTAACTTTCTTTGTTCCCTTAACTGAAGTCTCAGCTAAGATTCCTGCGGCAGACTTATGGGAGTTGATGTTGCTTCCTTTGGTGATTATTTTGCCGACAGGCGACACTCCGTAAAGGCGCAGCTAGCAACGGAGTTACTTGGACCAAAGGATCAAATCAAAAGTCATCCAATTTCCCGGATGCCCAAAGACATAAATTCAGGCGATAGGATTCTTAATTCGACTCAGTTACCCTTAGCATCGTCTACTCTAAAGAGACTAGTCGTACGCAAAACCGACGAGCCCATCAAATGCCTGATCTACAATGATCCTTTTAGTTCTACCTACAAGAAATATATCTTCACTGCAGACGGGAAATATCTTCTTGGGGGAATGATGATCGGGGACGTGAGTGATTTTGTGAAGCTCGTTGCCATTGTTAAAAAAAAAGTGTGCTTTCTCCCATCTATATTTGGAACACACGTTGATATGGTCGTTTTACCTTCTAGAAAACTTTGGACGTCCCTCCTTCTCAATTCATCATCGGAGCAAAAAGAGAGGAAGAGGGAGATGATCTTGATGATGATGCACAAGTTTGTAGCTGTCATGTGTGTTTTTGAAGACGTTCCTTTGCATTTGCCAGATTTCTCAGGATTTGTTTAGAACGTTCTCAAACTTGACATCGTCAAATGCATTCAATCTGGTGACAACATCACTGTCAGCGATCTCAAACAGAAAACTAAGGCCGGTACTGGGTGTGGTGGTTGCATGCCATTGGTTGGTTTTTTCCCTTGATCCCATTCTCCGCTGACATTGTATCAGATAACAGCTTTGTTCAATGCTGAGATGAAGAAGGCTGGCCATACGTTGAATAATCATCTATGTACTCATTTCGCAATATCCCGCGCGGATCTGTTCAGCATCACAAAAGTCAAGAGGTTGCGTAACTTCAATGAGGTAATCCGCGAGGCTGGTGCCATCAAAGACGCTATCGGCTGTGAAATTTGCAAGCCCGCTGTTGGTAGTATCCTGTCGAGCTTGTACGTGCAGGAAAAGTCTGCCTCGTTACAGCGACCCATTAACTCACTCATTAGGTACAATGAGCACATTATGAAAGTAGAGCATCGCCAGAACCAGGACACAAACGACCGGTTCCTAGCGAACATTCAACGAGATGGCACTTTCAGTGTTGTTCCCAGGATTGCAGCAGGAGAGATTACCCCTGAGGGACTCATCGCCATTGGTCACGTAGCCAAGAAATTCAATCTATACACCAAGGTAGGCGATAAGCTGGCGATACATCCCTACGTCTACTGATCGTCCGGCCAGATAACTGGAGGTCAGCGTATCGATATGTTTGGTGCAATGAAAGATGATTTGCCAGAAATTTGGGAGGAGCTGAACAATGCCGGATTTGAAAGTGGCCATGCATATGGTAAGAGTCTCCGAACCGTTAAGTCCTGCGTTGGTACTACATGTACGTAATTTTATCATTTCTCTTGAGTTCTCGTTAACCCGATGTGCTGTAGGGTGTCGTTATGGTGTCGGTGACTCTGTGGGTCTGGCTGTGCAACTAGAAAATCGGTATCGCGGTGTGCGGAGCCCTCACAAATTTAAAGGTGGTGTATCAGGGTGCGTAAGAGAGTGTGCCGAGGCCCAAGGAAAAGACTTTGGACTCATTGCGACTGATAAAGGCTGGAATAGTGTGTTTTTTTCCAGTCTTTATCCCTCTCTTCTAAATGCTTTTGTAGTATTTGTCGGTGGCAATGGAGGTGCCAACCCTGTAAGGCGTTTCTTCTCATGTCTTGTCTTATCACGCTTAGTGACTCACTAGCGGCACGCTGAGCTTCTGGCAAAGGATGTTCCTCCTTCTAAGGTTGTCAGGGTCATTGACCGGTTCCTTGCCTACTATATTATGACCGCTGACCGGTTACAACGCACTGCACGCTGGATTGAGAATATGGACGGTGGCATTGAGGTTAGCATGTGTTAAGGTATTTTGGATTACCATGTTCTAAAAGCTTCGCCTAGAAACTGCGCAAAGTCATTATTGAGGACCAGCTTGGAATATGTACTGAATTGGACGCAATCATGGATAATCTTATCGGTACATATGAAGACGAGTGGGCAACTGTCGTGAAAGGTTGATCGCTTTTGCCAAGACCATCAAAAGCACATCTGATTCTATGTGTTTTCCCAGATCCTGCCAAACGGCTACAGTTCAAACAATTCGTGAATACCTCTGAACGTAGACAACAGACCGAACTGATTGAAGAGCGCGGTCAGAAGCGACCTGCTGACTGGCCCAAGACATCCGCGTCCCTGAGATTTACGCCTGACCAATTCGTCACACAAAAGCATCAATGGACATGGCAGACCGTAGCGAGGAAAGAGGATATGGTCCTGAACGACCAGGCCACTACTAGCGTAGCCGTCAAATACGGTGATACACAGCTGGCCGTTTACCACGTTCCCCGACGGGGACTTTACGCAAGTCAGCAGATGTATGTTTCTTGTCTCTCTTTCAGTTTTCATCTTAATTTGTTGTGCATGGCGTAGGTGTCCCCATCGTCGCGCTTTCGTACTCGATCATGGTATAATCAGTGATACGCCCAATGGTGATCTAGTACGCCGTCCTTACTCTCATACGAGGATCATGCATGAAGTTCACTCATTTTCTCTCAGTACATCTCCTGTCCACTACATAAACGGAACTTCGCCTTGACAGACGGGACGTGTTTGAATGCTTCAGAATATAGTATAATAACATTTGAGGCTCGTCAAACTGAATCTGGAGACGAGATTCAGCTCCTTTTGCCCCCAAAAGAAGATATCAATACCGTCTTGGGGACAGAGAAATGGTTTACTCGGCAAGCAGAGTCAGAGGCACTTGGATTGAATGCTGCAACGCAAGTAAGATTAGCCGATAGTACAGGACATTTTCACAGTCAGGGGACTAGCTTGGCCGGCTGTTCAGGCGTAGCATTGTGTAGTGATAAGAGACTGGAGTGGTAGTTGCAACATGATTGAATCGTACACTATACGTACATGTAGGCCACTCACCTTTCTGATTTTTGAGCAAATATCTTCGTCATTCTCGTGCAGAATGCAAGATTGGTTCCTTTTCCCAAAACTGAAACACTCAGTAGCTAACAACTGGTCGGTCAGCTACCTGATCTGTCAGGTCCCATAGAGATAGTTTTATCGACGATATACCAAAGATCTTCGCGCCATGTTTACTGGCAGCTATATTGAGCCTTCAAATTAGAAAACTTTAGACAGCGTGATATGAAAAAAATGTGATACCTCAGATTTGATGGTACCTGTATTCTCTTTTTTTTTCAAATTAAATTGAGCCGATCTTTACAGAAAGACACGCTTGTCCTGTGATGATGGGCTGGATCGAAAAAAAAGACTGATGCGGCTGCCATTGCGACTCGTACGCTTTCTTCAAAACACATATCCCCTTTTTGATGTCGTGAATATAAATCAATGATAAATCATACTCCGTGTTGATCGGGGGGCTATCGTCGATTTGTGCAAAAGTGACATTGTGGTTTAGTTCGTGTAGGTATGGTTATAAGATTATGATTCATCCTTTTTTCAATCTTAAAAAAAAGAAAAAATCTTGGGAAGTACATTGTGTCCTGAAAGAACATCAGGAAGGGCGCGATCCCCGGGTTTCCAGGGAGCACCTCTCTCTTTCTAGCCGGAGCGTATCAGAGTCACTCTTGAATTGTACAGTTACATTTGACATGGAACCGTTCTGGATCATTTCAAGGGATGTGGGTCAAGAGCAACCTAAAATCAAGCGCGTGCAAATGGAGAGAGAGAGAGAGTAACCACAGATTCAATCGAGCTTGCTGATTCACTGACAGGCGGAGGGATATCAAAAGACGGAAAGAAGATATATATATATATATTCACGGGGGAAAAAAGAGAGAAAGGTATAGAAGAATGGACATGAGGAAGGTATAGACAAACATGAAGGAATATGATATGAAGGGTGTAAACAAAAAAGTCAACGACGACCATGAAATTAATCATTACGAGGCACATTCAAGAAAAGGAAAAACCTCCTACCAAATCGACCTCCAAAGAGCGATCATCTACATGTAGAAGAAAAAGAAAGAAAGAAAAAAAAACTGAAAAAAACACAAAAAATAGTCAAAAACTAACGGAAAAGATCCAAACGCTGATCGTGCGAAGGATACCGGTACGCCACAAATTCCGAATCTTGCGATACCAACTCCTCAAGAGCTCTTCTCGAAACAACCGATATCCTCGAGTTATACTGCCCAGGAACCGCCGTACTAAGACCACCAGACCGCGAATTGAACATGGCATTATTAACACACCACTCATCCTGACTACCATCCGGCATCGTAGGGAACAAATACGCAGACTTCTCACTCGAGAGGTCTTGAGACTTGTTGTTTTTCTTACCCAAGAGATTGCTCAAACCAAACTTGCTTTTCCTCTTGGTGTCTTTCGACAATGGTTGTGGTGAATGAGGTGATGATGGTAGAGCCTCTCGGATATTGTCAATACGACCTAGTGATGCCCTTGAAGATCCAAACTCATCATAACGGGGTACGAACGATTTCCGTGAATCAAATGAGATGGTGTTGCCACTGGTATAAATAGGCTGAGAGGACAAATCAGGTTTTGACGACAAACCACCAAACGATTGGCGGCGTGCATCAACGGAACGGAACGGGGTGATAGGAGGCTGGAATTCGTGGGCTGCGCCTGTACCTGAGGGAAGAAGCCGGTGGTCATATGTGAAGACTGTTCTGGACCTGTCACCAGTAAGAGAAGTCGCTGGTTCTTCATTGGGAGGAATAGGAGGAAGAGATTTCTCCCGGTGAATTGGAACAACAACCTGCGCCTGATGGGGACTAGGAGATGTCGAGCGGATCCCAAGTTGTCGTAGATCAGATACGGATAAGGTTGATTGAATACCCTTTGCATTTTCTGGAACCTTTGTGAGCCCATCTTCAAAGATATCCTCAGCGTCATCAAACTGTCCATTTGATGCACCTCTGATATCGATAGCATCCAGACCCGGCCCTGGAGGACGAGAGGAGACCGGGGAAGGAAGGGAACTGGAAGGCGCTGTCGGCGGTGACATCCCGGAAGAGGCATACCCGAACTTGGGACCTGTAAGAATCGAAGGACTGGAATTCTGCCGTGCCCCCGTCAAAGCCATGTCAGACGATCTACGATTCACGAGATAGGAAAGGGGTGGTGGTGGTGCTAGTGGCGTATCATCCTCTGATTTGTCGCGTATATGTTGGTCGTCAAGATTGAAGGTATCATCATTCTTGTGACCCGTCATTTTACGCCAAAGCTTGGTGAGAGCTTTTGGTTTCTTGCCATTTTCAGATTTAGACTTGCCCGGCGTAGATGCCGAAGCATCCAAAGAAACCGCCGGTGGCCAGATCTGACTGCGACGGGGTGAATTGAGGTCAATGGGAGGGCCAGACGCGTAACGTGATGCCTTGTGATTTTCTCGCTGGAGAGCAACACTATCAATAGATCAGTAATGCTGATCGAGTTTTAGATTAGTAGTTCTACTTACTGCATGTCAAGTAAGCTTCCACCTGTCATCGCAGAGGCAGCAAGACTATCCTGGCTTCTCCAACCAGCACTGAGATTCCGGAACCCAAAGAACCGTTTTTTGGGAGAATCCGAACCAAGACTGTGCACATCAGAGAGTGACGCCTGAGAGTAAAACCTCGGAAGATCGGGGCGTTCGTTTGGGGCAGTGAGGATACTGATGGGTCGGACCGAGCTTGTGTGAGAATAGCGAGAATATGGCTTCAGGCTCGCACCATGATCAGTATGCAAACCGTTGCTGCCGACAGATATGATCGAAGTGACATCAACGGCAGAACTTCTGGAAGACTTCCTCGCACGCCTCTCTTCCTTGCGCCTTCGCTCCTTTGCCTCTCGTTCTTCTCTGCGAACGTCTACATGCTCTACAATCATCCCGTTCTCTAATAGAGTAATTTCTCGAGATTGAGAAAGGTTGTGGGAATGACCAGCAGGGGATGTTGACTTTGGAGGCTTGATGCGAACACCACCAGTATCATCTGCAATGGCAGCATGACTTCCCAGGTCATATGCAGAACTTCTCAATTGGGTATACGCATCTCGAACTTTGTTATCCAACTGTTTGGCTTCCTGCATAGCCTGGACACGGGCGTGAGCCTCTTCCCTCAATAGCGCTCGTTGTGACTTGACATATTTGGAAACCGTTTGTTGCCGGGCAGCTGGTTCCTTTGGATTCTACACAAAAAAAGTTGAGAAGGCGCTCCATGAAAGATATATGAATACGCACAATGCTTAGCCATAACCTAAGATTTTGTTCGGTGAGACGTCCACCTCTAAGTCTAGGCCGACTAGGGTCGTTACTAATGACACCATTTACCTCATCTTCCAATTCTCGTCTTTTCAGCTCTTCAAAAGCAGCATCGCTGGCTCGGTCCCAAACGCCTGGCGAGGTGACATCAACATCGGCCATCTCTTGGTCGCGCATGGTACATTCAAGACAGACATCCTCTGGGGGAGGCGGTGGCTGAGCAGGCTGCGGCGGAGAGTAGACAGGATTGAGAGGGTTGACAGGGTCTGTCGGAGTGATGTATGTCGGCTGCTGAGGATAAGCACGATTTCGGGGGGCGACAGGAGGAGAGTAGTTGGGTGAGGCGGCAAGAGGCATTATTTGCGAATATTGAGCATTGGTCGGTGCAGGAGAGGAGCTGGAAGGGACGGCAGCAGCAGGATGGCGGGGAGAAGAACGATCTTGGGAGGGGCGGACAAACTGAGGAGTTCCTGTGCGGGTGAGTGGAGTGTTGTTGCTGGATTCAATGGCAGTCTGAGGCGTTTCTGAAGAACCTGGCTGAGGATCTTCAGGGCTGTACCTGTCCACCACACGACGGGCCAAAGACACACTGCCCCGAGGTGGCTCTGGTGACTGTGAGGGCACCGACAGCATGCTCTGCAAGGCCCGGCCTGGTGGCCAGCTCTGCGAAGCCGACGACGGTTGCTGTTCTCCCGAGGATCTTCCTGGGCCTCTCTTCGTGGCATCCGAGCTCCTTTTGTACAGAGCGCTGCCATCAGACGACAGGCCCTGCATTGGCTGGTCCTGCACAGCTGCACTGCTCGCTCGTGAGTGTGAGGATGAAATCGTCGGGTATCTGTTATCTCCAGAGCGGAGATCCATCACAGGAGGCTGTGGGCATAGCGGTCCAAGGACAGATTCAGTGTGGGATACATGCAGGGCAGCCGCCATTGCGGGGTACGTTAGGGTAGACACAATGCTCGACGTCCTAGCTAATCGCTATGTAGAGGAGACCGCTGGGCAGGACGGCGAGAACAATGGGGAGGAAGATGTGGGCGGAGGCTGGCAGTGTTACTCATGTAACGCTTCTCATCACGCGGTCTTCCCCACTCTAATTCTGTATTATTTCTACTCTATCAACATTCTCTAGCACTACTTTCGGTACCTACAGCCCCTCGTCATCAGCACAAAAGCAGCCGGAAGACTTCCAGACACCTACCAGAGCACTCCCTTGCGGCTTCTCCGCATCTTACGTTGCAGCTGCAGCATCCCATACAACAACGCTTCAGCAGTCGGAGGACACCCGGGCACATAAATGTCGACCGGAACAATTCCTATAACAAATTAAAAAAATCCGAACCTGGACAACACCATTCAAATGACTCACTGTCGCAGCCACGAACAACAGAGTAGGAATAGTGGTAGTAACCACCACCATTTGCACACGAACCCATAGAAATAACCCATCCTGTCGCCACAGTCAGCCGTTTCCTTCTATTGAAACTGAAAACATACGGGGCTCAGGCATCTGGTCATACACCTTCCTCAGTGCCGGTGCCATCTTATTCGTCAGAGTCCCAGCCACAATCATAATGTCGCTTTGACGCGGACTGGCACGGAACACAACCCCTAGCCTGTCCTGGTCATAGCGAGCAGCGGCCATATGCATCATCTCCACTGCACAACAAGCAAGGCCTGGGTAGATGTATTGAATATTTCTTCTCTCTCAGTGTAGAAAGAAAAGTGTGTATCACGGACCAAAGGTCATGGGCCACATGGAACCCTGTCTAGCCCAATTGGTCACTTTGTCAAGTGTTGACAAGACATACTCTAGAAAAAAGGAAGCATTTATCATATATGAGCACAGCTCTCTATCAACGTGAAAAAAACTCGCCTGCACGGTTCTGTGGATGTTCGAGACTAAATTGGTTTGACCCTCGTTTAGCAATCTCAGTAGCAGGCGGAGTATCCGTCGAACCAGGTGGTGGAATCGTCTGTGCTTGTTCTGCTTGTCTTGTCGGCAGCGATGCACTGAAGGAGCGGCAAACTGAGAAAAACCATGTCAATTCAGCTGATCTATTATTTCACGAAATCGCTAGCTTTCGATCCACCTTGCTGCGGTCTTACAAAGGTTCGTCTTGCTACACAACTAGCTACCATGTTCATATAAGCACTCTTAGACTACATATTCCAAGAATTTGACATACCAGCATACCTCGAAACGAGAGACATGATCAACTAAGACAGAGAGAGAACGTACTCAGGTAGGGATCGGGTGATCACGTGATAGACTTAGTGTCCAATAATATTCAGTGGAATTCAATTGGTTGATACCAACATTTATGATTTATGCAAGATACTTTACAAATACAAATGCGAATAACAATGTTGTGGACATACCTATGCATCACTAAAAAAGAAACTATAAACTACAAATCTAGTCCCAACAAAACGAATCCCGCCGCCAACAAATCTACCAATTCAAACACCAGGCACAAAAAGTTCCAATAATTTGAAACAACACAAATGCTCATGAAATCAACCACGGATGAGTCTTCACCTCCTGTATCTTGATTCGCGTTTTAGGATTGGGATCAAGACACCTCCGCATCAGATCTAAAGATTCCTTCGACAGTGTCGCCCCAGGAGGCTTATAAATGACAATCTTGCCCTGCGCAGCAGCCCTCACAGAAGGAAACGGTGACGTTCCTGTCAATAGATACGAAAGGAGAATCCCCAATGTCCAAATTTCAGCAGGGGCTGCCTGATATCGTTTCTTGAGCAGAATCTCCGACGAGGCATAGGCAGCGGTGCCAAAAAACTGAGCATAGTACGGCCGAGGTTTCTCCGGATCGGCAACGCAAGCGCTCCCAAAATCAATCAGCTTCACCTGGAGATTGTTTCGATCAGTGTTCCATACTCAAGACGTGTTTCAACGTACCTTCAGGTTATGATCAATCACCAGATTCTCATCTTTGATGTCCCGATGCGTTATGCCCCGGCTATCAAGATAGTGCACAACGTCAACTACTTGTGCGAAAACATGGCGGGCTTGTGACTCCGATAACCGCTTGTCATCCGATTGCTCAATACACTCGAATAGATCATGCGAAGCACGTTGACTGATTTCTGGCGGACTGAAATGAACTGTATGCTCAAAGCAGGACGGATTCCGACAATGCTCTCCATCATTACGCAAACAAGATCCTTCCTGTGGAGGCGTAGAGGGTCCGGAGCATAATTCAAGGGACCGCTCAGATGTTGATGGGGACAAAGACGGAGTCGAAGCAATACTGTCAAACTTCTGTGCTTTTTCTTGCCCCTTTTTCCATGGTGTGCCGTGTAACTCTTGCACCTGCGAGGGGGGTGAGTTGAATAAATCGGGTTTCTGATTGGACAGGGCACAAAGGACATACCAGGTAAAAGTAGACCTCATCCTCAAAGAGGTCAAAAAACTTAACCACATTGTCGTGGTTGACGGTAGACAAGAGCACAATTTCCGTCGGAAGTCGCCCTAGTAACTCATCCTCCGTCCATGCATGCTCCGGAACCTTCTTTCTGATGATGAACTTGACAGCAACTTCTTTTCGCGAAAGGCGGTGTCGCGCAGTCATCACAAAACCATATCCCCCTGATCCGAGCTCATCTTCAAGTTGATATAATTCAACAAAGGCGGAATTTAGACTGTGATCTTGAGGGAAGTTCAATGAATGCAGCTGGGCCTTGGTATTGAAGTGATGCTTGAACGGGGCTGTCGGCGCCAGGGAAAAGAAGGGGGTAGTTTCGCCAGAAATTAGGCGGTTGTCGGCGAGATACCCAACATGGATTGGACGTGCAGCAATGGCCAACGGGTCATCTGTCAGGCAGAAAGTGTAAGAAACATGCGCCTGAATTTAAACCTGCACGCACCCTGAGCAGAATCTGAACCTAGCGACGCAGACATGAACAGTTCAGACACTTCTTCCATGACGGAAGGCAGACGCAAATTCGGAAACGGCTCCAGGGTCGACAAATCGTCTTCCATAGGAGGAAGAGGAGATTTTGGAAGAGGAGGTTTTGAAGGTTGGACAGCTGCGCGAAGAGCATCTGTCCCCGGAGTTGAAGAACGGGAGAAGAGAGCTGATAAAAAGCTATTGCTGGAGGTAAACATCGAGTCGGCAACTCGTGCTGTGATAAAATGTTTTGGTAAATCTAGCAGAGAACGACAGAAGATGGCTCAAGAAATGCTTGGAGGCAGCGAGAAAGCGAGGAGAGGATGAGGGGAAAAACCAAGCGAGGTCGAACAATATATGCAGACTGGAGCAGCCAAAGTCCGATGGATGAAATATGCCCTTTCCGCATTTGGTCGATGATCGATCACTTGCCTTTTCTATCCAGTCTCTCTCCGCTCCAAAGTGGATTGACAGAAAGACATTGTCTATTCATCGACAGACAGGATACATAATTATTCCGTAGCGGCCCCTGCAAGAGACCACATATAGTAGCACCCTTTTTCCATGTGTCATAAGTCTGCAGCCGCATGATGTGATGTGACGCTCGGGACCCACCAATACTCCTGTATGGTTTCCAGTGCTCTGTAAGATTTTCCATCTCCTGTGGGATCAATAGCGCCCCTCTTAAAATAGATAGCCCTCAGTGCCGCGGAAAACTCCAAGTTCACCAGCACGTACTTGACTTTTTTCTTGCCTCCAATCCGGCTCCGCAGCTCAGTGACGCTCAGCGTCTTGGGAAGAGGCCGGACTTCTGGGCCTGCAGGCTTTCGCAAGGTTCGGGATATAGATGGTGTGAAAGGGGGAGGAATTCCACCTGGTGTATCCACATCTTTGTCCTTGACCTGTCGTTTGGGACCGGAGTTGTCGTGGCTGGGAGTCTCGCTTAAGATCGAAGAATCCTTCTCAGTTTCATCGCCACTGTCAACATCATCTACTTGTTTCGAGTCTGACTCGGACTTTTTCGTCAATGATTCCGTGTTAATCTTCTGTGGGCTAATATCGACACGGTCCACAGGAGAATGCAATGCCAAAGTCCAGCGTGCTATCCCACGCTGCACGCTCAGATCTCCTTCAAAACACTGTTTCAACGGCGATCTCGATAGTAATCAAAATGTGACAACGAACCTACTGGTAAGATGTCTGGACGTCGGAGAGAAAATATAGCAAACATATCAACTAAATTCATCAGTTCAATCACGTCGTATTGATAGGGCACTGTCCACTTGCCGGTCCACTGTGACATAGCCGAACAAAAGAACATTATGGTATGAGACTAGTTCATTCGCTCGTGGGGAGCAATTGGATATCATACTTACACGCCCAATTCCCCGCACCTGTATTAACATTTCAGCCAACTCCTCGTCATTAGCGGACAGTATCTTCTCTGTTGACAAGCGACCGTCCGCAAATCGCTGAGCCAAATCTTGAACTACAAAAATATAGACATGCTCATTCAAGTAAAATTTGACGCACTGTATTCTGCTTTACGCATGCTCAATCCAGCTGTTCTTAGAATAGATGTCTCTGTTGCCGCCACTTGAACAGGAGTTGGGAACGAATCCGCCCTTTGTGATGATGATGATGATAAGATCCGCCTGCGTCGAAAAGAATTCTTTGAAGTAACGTACGCGACTTGTCCCGGTTTCTCAGGAAGTGTTGGATCATATAACCGTTTGAATTTGTGGGTAATTGACTTAGCAGCCATCCACGATATTTGCTGTCCTCTGAATTGACAAGCATTATAAGAGTTTTTTTATGTTTCATCGAAGAAGGTAAATACATACAAGATTGAAGTTGATAGTGCTCTATCATTTGACCATGAGTACAAGATGGGAGATCTTCTTAGTGCAGCACCAACCTGAAAGGATGGAACTGTTCCAGATTCTCATAAGGTTTGCATGGCATCCTATCGAATATGTCCTCAAAACGATGGTCTACCCTGATCAAATGCTCCTTGGCTTTTTCAAGGGAAAATGTTAATGTGGCAGGCACAAGCGCATCTGCATCGTCCTTGGGCATCAGCGCGGCCACCGCAGGGAGAGGCTGAGTAGGGGTCATAGTTGGTGCTTGGATACCAGATGCCCCCTTGCGAGCTCTCTTCCTCACACTGCCATCAGGCTTTTCAGACCGTTCTTCGACAGCTTTCCTCTTCACGGCCGCCACTGGAGCATCGTATCCTTTGCTGTTGCCTGAAGAAGACTTTCCTAGTATTTTGGTAGCTAGTCTTGCTGAACTACGTATTGTAGGCATCATGAGTTGGCAACAGTCATACAAGACCGTGCGTAGAGAAAGAGGATTCCTTTGACGCCCAATACAATGCAACTTGGCTTTGTCATGTAATGCTCTAACCATATTTAGTTCATGAACTCTCGCGATCCAGTGAGGGCACATGTTTAAAACAAAGTCTCGGTCTCCCCTCGGACAGCGTCGGTCTCCCCTCGGACAGAGTCAGTCACCCCTCGGACACATGGATTATTTTTTACCCGACCCACCACGGAAGTGTCACCCCATACATAGCAGTCACGTCATCCGATCTGATTTCTCAAAAAGTTGGGTCTGTTCCACAATCCACCTAGCATGGTTATAATGATCGGCCTTTAACCCACATCAATGTCTATCAATCGGTGACTTTCCGGTCGTTTTGAACAGGGTGGATTATGTTTTTCCAAATGGGACGTCTATCATGATCCAATCAAACTTCAGTTCAGACAGCGTAAATTACATCTAGGACCATCCCTAGTATCAGTATTTCGGTGATTTCCTTTAATGTGATACATTGTCGGAAGAAACCCTTGCTAGATACATCTGGAGAGTGATCATACTTGTTTGACGTTGCTCAAATTTGATGCCTGAGCAACCACCCGTAGAACGTGCTTATGTGATTTCATCGGAGTCTACATCGTAACTGATCATCCAGTCAATCACAATCGTTGCTCGGCTATCAGAGAGCTCATCAAGAGAACAAGGAGTCCACCCACCATTCCATGTGGAGAAGCACGATACTTGCAAGTTATTCTATCCTATCCAATTTATGGTAGAAAAAGCAGTGGACTATGAGATATCTTTCCAAAACCTGCATTAGCTTGTGAATGGAAGAAGAGCTTGCTTGAGAAATGTCTGAAGAAACAGGATGTGTGCGCTTTTCTCCAAAAACAAAATAAGCCTACTATCCAGGGTCACACACAGCCACCTCCTGAGATTTCGGTCACTTTTCGAAAACTTGCCAGAGAGAACAAAGGAAAGAAGCAGGGTAAGATGTGATTTTGGCCATGTGATATTTAGTGGATTCGAGAGAGGATCGTAAACGAGCAATCAGCGATGGACAACTGTGATCAAGATAATCAGTTTTTATCAGTCTACTGCGTAGGGTCACATATTGCCATCAAGGCCGCAGCCAAAGCTAACTCCTATTGACAGCTTGCCACTAGTATGTTGAGCCATATTCACTGAATGGGCCAACCTCGGTTAACCTCGCCACGCACCATAAGATGGTGGCGCTCCATCGTTTGACCACTGATAAAGCACGCAACCGGGCGTCATTTTTTATACTTTAACTGATTCATCATGATTCATCTCCGTTGCTGTGAATAAGAGCCGGCCCTGAGATCCACCCTCCGTAGTCACGGGACGAGGCTTTATAAGTACTGTCACCTATCACCAAGGCTAGTTAGAAGTATGTCTGGTCGTGAGTCATTTCATTCCCCTAACACTTTTGCCATTCAGTTCAATACATTACTTCAGGATACATTGTCATGTTTAAGGACTCGGCTTCGGAGGCTCAGATTGAACAATACAAGCAACGGCTTCAAGCTGAAGGTAAGCATCTCTCTCTTAGTTTCAGCTTTTCAACGATTAGAGACACTCTGATCGTTCATGCTAGGAGGAAGCATCTATGCAAACTACGATTCCTTACTCAAAGTGAGTCGATCAATATCTATTCAATCAGTTGATGAAACTTCGTTCAGGGTTTCTCGGCCAATATTCCAGATCAATTTGTTTCATCTTTTGCTCAGGATGACTTGGTCGATTACATTGGTGAGCAACACAAACTCTTTCCACGAACCAAATCATGAATTTGCCTTTAGAACCCGATGGAATTGTAACAACTCAAACAGAGAAATAAGGGAAAATAAGCATTGGACAGTAAACGAGAATGTTTCGTAACGTAATTGTCAATGATCAATTTAGGGAATTATCCAAGGTTTGAGGGGTATACGGACTTGATATCTTGAAGGTGGCTCCTGTAACGCCAGCTACAGTTACTGTATCGGAGACGAAAATCGCTGGAACGGGTGCGATGAATGGCTAGGTATAGGCTTCTACACGGTCACTGGATGTGGCTTTAGTTCCTGCCCCCTGTCTGGGAAGCCAGCCAACTCATCCTTGCCCTCCGGGGAGTTTGATGTCAACACGGGTGGATCTGGGAAGTCCCATGGACGAGGAACCTAGAAGAACAACGTCACAAATACAAACCAGTGAGCTAGACATGAAGGAATTTATACCAGAGCGGCGGGCATGATCCTGAGATTAGTGAACATTCAGCCTTAAATTGACGGGTGCCAAGCTAGCCTCACCAAGTTGCGGCACATACAACCCCTTTTCCTCGGTTCTGCTTTTGAATTTGATCGAACTCGGAGTCGGCAAATTGCGCAATGTACCGGATAAAAGGAAGTATCTCCCGGATCCCATTATTCATGAGCGAGAGGGCAGCAAGGAAGTTCATGACAGCACCAGAAATCGAGTGTACACTCTGGAGTAGATTTTCAGATGCCTGATCAAAGAGAATGGTAGAATTACGAGAGACTGACTGCAAGAAAAGCAAGAGATGGAAGCGGCAATACCAATTCAAAGCCCCACCAGTCTTCAGAGTGATCAGCTGAGAGTCATAATTAAACTGTAATGTGGTCACGCACAGGTAAGAACCGACATTCGATCAGTTGGCGGAAAGACACCTGGAAACGTTGTTCAAAGACTCAGTGAAGCATTGGTGCATACACACACCTTTGTGATCTGGCAAGATATTTTCCCCAATCGCGAATCCTAAGGTCATTAACTCGGGAGTGATCTGCTCAAACCCGTTTATGATAGTCTCGGGTGTTGGAACTGCTCCTGCCAGAATGCCAGGGCCATCGCCGGGTTGCCCGAGTCCAAAGTCAGGAGAATTTATAAAGTCAATGATATGAACTTCATTAATGAATTTCCAGAGTCTTTCTACGGATAAATTGGTGGTAGCCAGAGAAAAGAAGTCCAGCTCAGTACTACTCCCTTCCGACTTATTGGAGAAATAGTGTCGGTGAGCTTCGGCGTCTGGATGTGGGAGACAAACGGCATGCATGGGCCGGACCATTACAGGTGCGTCTTTCTGGCCAAGTTCGGCAGTCACTGACGAGTGGTCACCTGAAGGTGAAAGAGTGCGGAGTTCAGCAATGATGGGATTGGCATATTTGGACTCGGCCAGATGGGACTTGACTTGAAGAAGCTGTGGCTGTGCCACTATTTTGGTGACCTTGGGCCTGATAGCAGTTGGTTGTCCGGTTGTTAATCCACGAACAATGAGAGCATATTTCTTCGCTTTTCGCTTGGAAGGTGGTGTGAGCAACATCAGGTGCCGATATCGAGCCTGATTTTCCTTGAGGTCGGTAGATGCCGTTGTCCCACCAACCACAGTGTGAGTCAAAGGATCAGATTTGGAGACAGACGATGGAGGATTGAGAGGATCCACGAGCTCTGAGGGTGGTGGTTTGGAGAGTCGAGAACGAGTGCTCGGATGTACGGAGGGGGAATTTGACTGTGATTGTGAAGAGACTAATTGACCCATGAATGTGCGGTAGAAAGGAGTGGCAGGGAGTTTGCTATCAAGAAGTAACTATCTCCTTGGTATAAATTCATGCCTTAACAGCAGAACTGCAAGCATGCTAAGACCGGTAAGTAAAGAGCTTGCTGGCGACGCAAGAGAAAGATGAACTCAGTCCAAATTGAGGTTACTGTAAACACATTCCCGGCTCTTCGTTTACGGTCATGAGTCAGGTTTATTAATAGAGTATAGCCCTACCATACTCCCTATACCTCTCTCCAGCAGCAGGTGGCGGCAGCAGATAGGAGAATCACCTGTATAGCACTGTAGAACGCACAGAGGGTGTTAGAAAAGCAGACAGGAGCTTAGAATCACACTTGAGCAGTAGTGGGACTTCGTAGTACTCAAGGAGTCCTATGTCACGTCACGTCATGCTCTGTGACATGCGTGTGACTATTGTGCATGATGCTTTATTGCAATAATGTAAGTATCGAGTTTATCCACCTTGATCACTTGCTGATTTCGCGGGTAATCTATGACACGTTGGTAATGTGACTTTCAACAATAGATGTGTTCGTTCGCCAAATGACTGGCTGATAGGCACCATGTGGCTATGCTAACAACTTCGGATCAGCGCTTGCCGTAAGGCGAATTATTTCAAAGAATAACATCAGCACGGGCACTGGAAGTTCACACTCATACTATATGCATTAGTGAGCTTTCTTATAATTCGCCATGATCGCTTCAAGTACTTTCAAGAGAATTGTCAGGTAAAGGAAACATTTGTGTTGCGTAGTAGGAGGAAATGCTGACAGGGTGAACATTTTCGAGGAGGACCACACCAGTGCTATGGGCAATACCAATGGGTGAGTTCATGACCCGTTTGTGAATACATGTGTCAGTATAACTCAAAGCAGGTACTGGTGCGATTAGCATCCTATTTTTTGCCTTTCCATATGGACAGGGCTCACAGACCTTGACAATCCTCAGTCTCATATTTTATTTCCTGAATATCTTTCTTTTCCTTTTATTCAACATATCGACAATAGCACAACTCATGATAGAGCCCAAGGCATTCATTCGCTTGCTCAAGCATCCCAGCTATAGTCTCTTCTTCAGCTGCTACCCAATGGGGGCTACAACAATTCTCAGTGCTTCTGTCAATGTAGTTTACTATCATTACGGCGTCGGTGGGCAAGTCTTCATTTGTTTTCTGTGGATTTTATGGTGGATCAATGTTGCCATTTCATCAACGTGCTTCTGGGGAGGAGCTTATCTAATGTAAGCACTGAACAGTTTCCTTTTCTTTTCAACGTGTCCAGGGTCATTACTTGTTTCGTAGGATTACCCAACATTCGCATGCACTGTCCACTATGACGGCATCATGGATTCTTCCCGTCGTCACATTTGTGGTCGCATCTTCAACAGGTGCCGTGATTGCAGAACCTGTTAGGGAGTTCTCTGTTCACGCAGCGCTCGTTACCGTTATCGTTGCTGCGTTCATCCTCACTTTGGGATTATCATTGGCATCAATGATGCTTGCAACTTATGTTTTGAGACTGGTAGTCTATGGTTTCCCTCCAGGATCAAGTGTCTTCTCCGTCTTTCTTCCCCTCGGTGTTTCGGCCCAAGCATCATACTCTGTGTCGCTGATTGGGGCCGAACTCCAATCAGTTCTTCCACTTCTCTCTTCCCATTCCCCTTTCTTTTCCCTTCGAATCTCTGGAGATGTCATTTACATGTTCTGCTCGGTTCTTTCGTTCATTCTCTGGTCATGGGCGGTCTTCTGGATCAGCTATGCCCTTCTTGGGTTCGTCCACGTCCTCAGACACACCAAACTCCGATTCAAGCTTACAGCTTGGGGCCTCGTCTTTCCGAACGTAAGTGTCTTGCCATTGATGTACCCGTTACTCTTCTCAAAATATTTGAAAGGGTGTCTTTGCCAATATCACCCTACATCTAGCAGATGTCTTTGATTCAGGATTTTTCCGAGTACTGGGAGCTATTCATTCAATTCTGACTCTCCTGTTGTGGTGCCACATCTCCTACAATTCTCTTCTCATGATCCCTTCTCTCATTCAAACCCCATTGACCGACATCGACGAAAAGAGTGGAACTGTCAATGGATCCTCTGAACAAACTCAGGGTTCGCCCCGAATATTCCAACCAAGAGTTATCTCACTTGATGATACACACGCAAATGGCTGTAACGATCCTGTGATTGATGAATCACTTGGTCGAAGGATTGTCGAGTAGAAAGCAGATAGTCGTTCTTGTATCTCGGTTTTGATCCTATTGTAAATTTTAGTCAAAATAGAATATGCCAAACAGTTCATACAGTCCATGTTTTGTTGCAATGTTTCAATGTCATAGTATAGACGATCTAGTATATACAGTAGATAACAAGCCTTGTAGCTTGCCCATCCAGCCCCCAGCACCATTGTACTTGTTTGCTATAGTCCCTTCAGCGTTAAAGTTTTTGCTCAAAAGGCACCTCTAATGAGTTAGCTCGATTAGGCCTGCAGGCACAGCCACTGGACATCCTGGTCTTTACCTCAATTACACATCGCATATCCCCACAACCCAACAGTCACCATCGCTTGCTGAGATTCATGCCCGACAGATCCAATCGTGATGGATACCAGCCTATTTCCCAGAATGTCGATGACGAGGCTGATGTTGGCCTCCTTGGTACGGGTTCAAGGACACGAGCCATGACCTCTTCTACACGTGGCCTGACTCGCAGTCGACCTGGTACTATTGACCTTAAGAAGCTCGACAATGCCTTCAAGAGGTTTGAAAATTTCTTTCCGCCTGTTTTAGGCTCTGCTGCATTGTCTTTCTAGATGGACGGAGTCGATTGCCCACAAGGTTAAACGAAAACAAAAGAAGAAACAAGAACATCTTAAGAGACAGATATGGAAGAGTGTTTTTGAGCCCCATGTACGGAGCACTTCAACATCAGATATCATGGTATATGGTTCCATATTTTTTGCTAGTTCCCAGTGCTCAGCATTGGTGCTGGCCAGATTAAGACGTTGGAGCATAAACCTCCTATGACCCAAGAAGACTTTGAAGTGTGGGTAGTTCTTCTAATTCTGGGGAAATTTCTGTCAATGACTGATTGTCTCCGGTCTAGCTCATTAGTACAGTCTGTGAAGAATGCAATCTCAGACGGCATTCATCCCAAGATCATCTCGAAGGGCTCTTCAGGATCATACTTTGCTCGTACTAAGATTTCTGGAGGACGAGTACAGACTATCGCGTTAGTATACTTATGATTTATCGATCTCCACTTCATTACGTGTCAACTCTCAGGGTGTTCAAACCCAAAGACGAGGAGCCCTATGGGCGGCTCAACCCTAAGGTGAGTATGATATGACAGGATTGGGATACCAAAGAGCTATCATCCCTGTATTTCAGACGACGAAATGGATCCACCGACAATTTCGTTGGATTATTCCGTTCGGTCGTGCTTGTTTGATACCCAATCTAAGGTTCGGGGTCATGACCTCACCTCAAATGACCTTCCTGAATTTCTACAGTTATATTTCAGAAGCTGCCGCATCGCTGCTTGATAGAAGACTAGAACTGTATATTGTCCCTCCTACTTACCTTGTTTCGCTGTCTAGCCCCGTGCGTTGAGTTGCTCGCCAAATAGTCATTAATTGATCTGCTTGAAGGCCTTTTTCTACGACTGGCTTGATCGAAGCGCAGCAAAGAAGGGAAAGCCTTTGCCCGAGAAAATTGGGAGCATGCAATATTTCCTGCATGGTTATCTAGGTTTGTGTCGGCAGGTTGAAAAATGCAGAATTGCTGATATGATAGTAGATGCTTCCGAATTCCTGAGGAAACACCCCTGGCCCGGTCGGGCCATTGCAGATACATTTGATGACTCAAATCATAGACACGGCAACTTCTCGAAGCGTATCCTAAGTACGCTCAACATCATGTGTGGTAAGACAGGCGACGGGGATGAGCTTTATGACGAAGTTGATTACGAGGATGAGAGGGTCTTGTTTGACAGCACAGAGCCGAATGAATCAGAAAGACCATTCTACTGGACTCAGGGTCTACAACAAAGCTTCAGAGATGAACTAGAAAAGTATGTCTATCAATTTACACGGACTCCTTCGAAAATTGAGTTTGATCCCTATCAAGGTTAGTTGTACTTGGTAAGAAATTTTCCTTTGGGTTCCTCGTGACCTAATACCATGTAGACTATCTAATGCTCAACACCGATCGAGGAGCGGATAATTATATGATCAAGTATTGCGAAGGAGGCCACGAAAAGCCCCTTGTAGATGTTGCACCAACTCGTTCTGTACGGCTGGAGATGCCTCTCATGAACGAACTGAAAACTACCGACAGTGCACCCTTAAGAAATGATGCAGGCAGTGTTCGTGTTGCCACTGCCTCTCCAGCCCTATCTGACAGCCCAACCGGAACTGATTATACTCGACGACCCCACATTCACATTGCTGCAATTGATAATTCTCTTTCCTTCCCCCATGAACATCCCCAAGGCTGGCGCTCATATACATATGGCTGGTTGTATCTTCCAGTTAGTATCATTGGTCGACCATTCAGCGACAAGACAAGAAATCACTTCTTGCCACTCCTCACGTCGAGAGCTTGGTGGGAAGATACAACTTTCCAATTACGAAAACTATTTGCTGTCGATCCTGATTTCCACCCAAAGATGTTTGCAGTGAGGTGCTTTTTGAATTCTCGGACGTCCAGGGCTAACGTTCATGCAGCGGCAAATGGCAGTCATTAAGGGTGAGGTGGTATCTTTCAGTCAAACCGCCTTGAGCTTATCGCACCACAGGACAGGCGTGGAACATTGTACAGTCACTCAAACACGCCGTAAGCTATCATTCTCCAATTGCTGATCAGACTCGATTCTAACTCCGGTATAGGATGAAGGTATAGCTAGTCTGTAGCTGTGTGGCATGATCTCTAAATTTTACAAAAGGACCACTGGAGTTGACCCGCCGACAAAAAGTGCTGGTTTGGGATGATGAAATTGAGGTACCTGAGGATCTATTACAAGAAACCGAGGCACCTGCAGATTCAGCCGAAGATGGGGAGAATGGTCCGCCTTCACCCCGGATATCTATCAATAGTGTTCCTGTTCCACGGAGGACACGAAGTCAGAGTTCAAGGAGCGAATTCCCCCCGCCTATGCAGAGGACCTCAACCGATGCATCTGGTCTGCCTCGTCCTGTACCATTCGCTGCGAAGTTCCAGAGAATTCACCCCGGGACTACTGGTGTTACAGTTCTGGAGCATCTGGAACGATTGGATGCTGTGGAGGCTAGCTTACAACGTTTAGGTGTTGATGACGTGGAAGTGGATGTTGGAGAGGCTATTCAACCCAAACATCTCCCGCTGGTACGCGCGAGTAGTGGCGGAAATTGTGACCTTCCTGACACTTCTTTGGGCTCTGCTCCAAACCCATCATCATCTTTCTCTCCGCCGAGTGTTCCCCTTTCAGCAGTACCGGAGGTTGCATCTTCGGCAAGCTCTATCGCTGAAGAGGACCTTGTGGCTATGTCTAAATCGACCTCCCATGTAGAAGGGATCAGGCGCTCCTTCGGGCATGAACGGCAAGAGAATGGTGACCCTTTTCATATTGACTGGATCCAGCAGACAGGTGAAAATACGAAAAGAGATGTTATTGTTGAGGTCAGCCATCTGACATTTTGAATTCTTTATGTTTTTTTCTCATTGATTTTTAGCGATTGGAAATGGTGGACAAAAAACCCCTCTGTTCTTGCTGGTAGAGAGGATGGTTTTGGTTTTGATTGTAGCATTAATTTGATTAACATCTTCGTTTTCGGATAACGTTATAAACAATTCAAGATTCGTAATTTTTCGTTTGACAGGCCATAATAAAGATACACTAAAGATCGCAACCTCGTCGAATCAGTCACCTTCGGTCATCAGCCACTGCGCAAAGTCATCCAATCTCTTCTTGTCTGCGTCGTCACCTTCCTCGGTGTCATCCCCTGCTCCTGAGCGTTTGAACCGCTGCCGACCGGCGTAGAGATTAGCCTCAATTCGACGCCCATCAAAGAAACGACCATTCATTTTCTGAGGAAACGGTGAAAACCTGAAATTTCACGGTGGTTGAGGTACAAAAGACATACTACGACACAGGCTTGCGCGCTGATTGGGTCTTTAAACTTGACTGTCATAATCCCATCCTTCTCTTTCTGGTAAAATTGTAAATTAACCAAAAAAACAGATAGGCAAAGCACACCTACATCGTAAAGCACGACATTGGTAACTTCGCCTAATGTTGAACATTCTTCTCGGACATCTTCTTTGAGGTCAAGTAACAACGATGCATCCTTTTCGAGGTCTTCCAACGTGAACATGTGCTTCAGAACGACAACACGACTATTCTTGCTCATGTCCTGCACATGGTCGTCATCCGCCTTTGCGGGTCCAAAGCCATCTTCGTCATCCCACTCTTGAAGTTTTCTATACCATATGTCAACTATCCAAGTCAAGAAAAATTGAGTTGAACACACCTTTGCATCTTGCCTATCCGTCTTGTTGTCTTCTTCTTGTCAATCACTTTGCGCGGTTTATCACCTTCTGCTGCTGTTGTGGGATTTTTGTGGGTGAAATCAGCTCTCACCACACGCATTACAGTCGAGGATTCTCCCAGTCGTAACTCTGCTTCGTCGAGCAGATTGATCGCAAGTGTGACGGAGTCCTCTTTGAAGAACACTACTAGAGCCTCTCCAGCAAATGAACCATCGTCTCGGGCGTACATCTTCACCTTAGGCTCTCCTTCATCGTCTTCCTCGATGACACCACATCGGGAGAAACGTTCCACAATTTCATCAACCTCTGCATCCAGAGGAAGACCAGTAACATAAATAGCAGTGTTCTTTGATTTTCGTTCTGCCTGGGATTTGTCATTTCTGCCGCGCTTGGAGGAACTTGCAACGGCATTTCCAGTTGTGCTGTACCCTGTGTAGTCTTCGGGTTCCTTTCTCTTCCTGTTTTCGCGTTTCAGGACGGGTGCTGCAGGTGTCTTGAGTCACCCAGGACCTGATGTTAGATTTCCAAACCCGATCTACCCATCATCTCAAGGCACTTGCCTCTTCGTCGATGCCTGTAACTGAGTAAGCTGCTTGCTGCTGCTTGATAAGGTCTTCATCTAACTGATTACAACCTTGTCAGGTATTTAGCGTAATGAGAGGTGAGGATGAATTTTGTACCAGGGATACCCAAGACCCCTTGACACTATCATACTCCATCTCAGTCCCATCGTCCTCCTCATACCGCCATGAATTAGAGCTCTTGTTGAAGTATGCCCTGGCAAGAAACTAAGCATGCATTGAGACATGCCAGACATGTAGGCAAACCGAGGATCATCAGCAAAAGCAGCGGCTTGTGCTTCTATAGTTGCTCCTGGGGGTGGTAGGGCAGACATGCTTGTTTGATATTATTTGACACAAGACGCCAATTATCCCGGTCAGTCCATTACATAATCATGATAAAACTTTTCTTTGGGCTCCGCAACAAGCAAACTTAGTGCTAAGACACGGAGGGCCTAAATAGGGTGTGTCTACAGGAGCATGCGCCAAAAGAGTAAGAGTTTGCTGCCTGATCAAAATATCATTGCCAATCAACAAGTAATCTTAACTTGAGCACACATTCAAGAGAAAGAGCCCTGAGCGTATGATCGAATAATTATCAAAACGTGTTCAAGAGATTGTTGATCGTCAGTTGATAGTGATTTAATCTTGTTACACGGCGTACATTCTGATGTCAAGTCACGGCTTGAATTGGGATGTCAAAACTATGCACTTGGAAGTCGCACTTTGAATACTTAAGAGACAAACTAGAAGAAGAGCAGGATTAATGATTTTAATGATTTGAAGTTGAACATGAAAAAAAACTTGCCCGTTTATTGGACTACAGTATCAGCTCTTCTGGGTTCTCATTTACTTCGATGACACATTGCTGGACAGGTCTGATGGTTCACAAGATGTAATAGTGGTGACTGAAGAGGGGGTGAAAGAAGTTGAAAAACCTCACACAGAAGTTAGTCCAGCCCAGCTATGTGTAGGGATATATTTACATCACATCAGAAACTTTCAGTCGGCGAGATAGCTTAGTTCGTAAGGCCATGATTGCGGTGCAATCGGGTTGGAGTTCGAACCGCGTCTTGACCACTAAATGTTGCCTTGTCAAAAGGCACTAAATCCACACAAAATGTGTAAAGAACAATTCAGCTACACTGGAAGAAATCCCGCACTCCTGGATTGTTTTTCCTCATCCTTAAAGTCTCACATCTATATGGTCTGCCAAGGGCAAGTTATTTTTTTCATGTTCAACTTCAAATCATGAAAATCATCGTTCCTGCTCTTCTTCTAGTTTGTCTCTTAAGTATTCAAAGTGCGACTTCCAAGTGCATAGTTTTGACATCTCAATTCAAGCCGTGACTTGACATCAGAATGTGCGCCGTGTTAGGAATCAAGTATTTATCAACTATTTGCAGGGATTGATGATTATTGGACATTACTCATTCATCGGCGCAAGCTTCAGAGCCAATGATAAGATTTAAACAATAATTATACGTCTATTCAATGGTACAACCTCATGGGAAAATAGGAGTATTCAGCATGAGGCGCATCGGTTGAACGCTTCGGCTCCCAACGTTGGAAAGAGGTAGGGAGCGAAGGGGGGTGTTTATCCTCTGAGTAGACCTGAGTAGCACTGGTGACGGTGGAGATAGCCTGAGATAAGCTCATGGGTTCAGGAGCCTCGATGGGGACTTCACTGGTATGCGCATCTGGTGCAGTAACACTGGGGTGTAATGCGTCAAGTTCTTTTGCTTGACATTGCAGATGAGAACACCCATGGGACATACGTTAGTGCTCCAAAATGCTCAATCAATAATTGAGAAAGTTGGTCCTGAGTGATCACGGATAGTTGAGGATAAGCACGACGAACATCCCGCTTCCAGTACGGGTTTTG
>Ga0153946_1000015_pt1 | contig 50385 bp, 72 predicted proteins | sample TSNJ030MetaG_FD_104751 | JGI IMG/M metagenome (GOLD analysis project Ga0153946, IMG submission 104751) | Attine ant fungus gardens microbial communities from New Jersey, USA - TSNJ030 MetaG | ecosystem: Host-associated > Fungi > Mycelium > Unclassified | place: USA: New Jersey, Wharton State... | reverse complement strand
AAGGATAAGATTAAATGTTTAGGAAATATGAATTGCAGGTGCTCCTTGAACTCAAACAAGGACACCACAACTCATACTCTGACTTCCTCTGCACAAATTAACATGCACAAACCACCTCTTGTCACTTCAGGGTGCCATGTATATGACTGCTTTGAAGCTTGAAAACTTGTTTTCCCATAAGGTGACTAGTAGACATTTGGTGAGGCGTAGTGTGGATTATCAAAACTTTGAGAGGAGATTCAATGATAAGTGAAAATAAAACGATAAATTAATAGAAGTAATTATTTTCACAATTCGGATACTGTTTTACGCGATTCTGTTGCGTGTTCATCCCAACTAATATGTCCTTTTTCCGCCTCGCAACACGGTCCCTTTCTCGTTCTCCCTTTGCTACCGCTAGACTTCCTCTGCGCTATGTTCCACAAGCTCGATATTCTGCCGCCCCTGCTCTCCAGCCGTCCGAGATTCAGACGCGCGTTTTGGAGGTATTGAAAGGTTTTGAAAAGGTGGACAAGTCCAAAGTGCGTCACATCCTATGTTCCAGAGTGTCCTGTCCCTCACCTCCATAGCTTAATACTTCTGCATCTTTTGCGAACGACCTTGGTCTTGATAGTCTGGATTCCGTTGAGGTTGTAATGGCAATTGAGGAGGTATGATCCATCAGCCTAAATACCGAGCGCAATTTAGGGAGTTGTCGGGCAGGAATTTTCAATTGAAATTCCTGATGTGGAAGCAGACGAAATTCAGACAGTGCAGCAGGGTGAGTCTTCTATTTGGCCACTCACACCGATGTTTAGCCCTCTTAGCAATTGACTACGTTGTGAAGACTCCGGAAGGTTGGTCTGTGCTTCGAGTATTATTTGTCTTGCTAATCTTGGACTCACAGCCCAGTGAGGAATTGAGTGGAGTAGTTTCGGAACGACCCGCTGTAATAGATTACTTGTCCAATCCTATCTACTTCTCCCTCTGTTCAAAATTATCCATCTCCATTTTCGCGTCCCTGCATGTCTCATGGACTTCGTGTACCCCTTGACACGTATTTATAAAGGATCATGCACCTGTGTGGTTATTCGAGGCGCCCGCACCCAGCAAGACGACTTCCTATCACCTACTGTTAACCTATCTCTATCATGACCATGCCAGAAGAAATCGTTGTAGAGAAACCTTGGCTCAGAGTCGGCTGCAATCTTGGAGAAGGTTCGTACTCTTGGTATTGTTGTTGATAACAAATTCCAATTCATCTAGGCCCTATTTATGATCCGACTACATCTATCCTTCATTTCGTTGACATCGGTGCAAAAAGGGTATTGTTACTGATTGTCGTCGCCTTTTGTTTTTTGTCTGAAGATGATGCCAGGTTTACCACGTAGACATTGGTTCTTTAGAGGTCAAATTTGAGCAATTTGAGGAACCGGTGACTTGTCTGTCCCTTTGTGAACAATCATCTCGAGTAGGAGGTCATCTATCACCCCAAGACAGTATTTGACTGAAGTTACAAAAGCTTGCAGGTGTTGCTGCCCAGGGATATGTGTCTTTGCCTGGTGATTCGAAATTAGAATATATTAGCAAACCACTCTCCGCTCAAGAAGCTCCTCACACGCGATTCAATGATGGTGCTTGTGATAGCAAAAGCCGTTTCTTCGCCGGCACACTTTACTCGCCAGTTCACAATATTCCAGGTCGATTGTACAGATATGACCCAACAGACAAGACATGTGTAGTTGTTGACCCTGGACCCTTTACGGTACATAATTGTAAGTCTCCTGCTCTGTAGTATGCTGAGGCATCTCTTTTTAGGATTCTAATGGCCTTGGGTGGAGTCCGGATGAAAAGACCTTGTGAGTTATCCTGTAACTCTTCCAGGTAGTGGTGTTGAGTTTTCCGCAATCACAGTTACTTGACAGACTCGTACAGAAATGTCATCTATGCCTATGATTATGATGATGGGAAACTTGCCAATCGCCGAGTCTTTGTTGATGCCATAGCCCTCGGCTTACCAGATGACACCTTCTGTGATGGACTTTGTATTGATATAGAAGGATATCTGTGGAGTTGCCGGTAAAATTCTGTTCCGTTGGCTATCATCGGCTGACTTCCTGCAGGTGGGGCGGGTCACAAGCTGTCCGGTTTTCTAAGGAGGGGGCCATCGACCTTGTGATCAGATTCCCCACAGCCTATAGTATCACTGCGTGTTGCTTTGGTGGTAAGAATGACTTAATGTGCTACGTTCACCCGTTTGACTACATGATTATGCAGGTCCAAATAATAATCAATTATTTGTGACTACGGCACACTGTGGAGCGAATGGAGGTGATTCAAGTTTGCAGGAAAAGTACCCTGACTCCGGCCACGTTTTTTGTGTTGATTTGAGTGCAAGGAGGCTCCAAGGGTGTATTAGACATCGGTTCACCGGTTAAATATTCGGGGACTCTTGTGGTCCAGGCCATTCTCTAAAGGTTCTATGCCAGTTCTATGTCAGGTGTCATGAAATCCGTAATTTTGATCCAACAGTTTCTCACAATTAAGGCTTCCCACGGGTTCAGGGCCGTTCATGATCTTTAAATTTAATTCGCTCCAAAATCTGTACGGTCTCTGTTCTCTCATCCTAGAATCAGTCAGCCGGTTTATGCACATCCTGTTCTCGTGCCACATAGCGCAAATTGATATTCGGACGAGCTTTCAATTCCCAACCATTGCAATCTTATTTTACTCGGACTCCCCACTTGTTGTGCTTCCACTTTCGAGTGGCCACAATGGTAAATGTTTAGGTACTGTGGCAGATTGTAAGAAGGGTCGCGCAGAACTAGACTGATGCCTGAGCAAGGACATGGGAAATTCGGTGATGGCCGTGATATAACTGTATAGTCTTGAGATAAGGTTTTCAAGCCGTCAGCCACTTGCTATCCGCTCGGAGGCACTATCCGCTATCGTCGTTTAGCCTCAAGGTCGGAGTCAGCACTTCTACATTAGTCTGTTGACTGATCGATATCCTACTCCCTAGACCTTCGCCATGTCCACCCTTTCGTCGACGCCTATTGTCATTGATGGCAAAGGTCATCTCCTCGGTCGATTGGCTTCCATTATCTCAAAGCAAATTTTGTCTGGCCAGAAAATAGTCGTCGTTCGTTGCGAGGAAATCAATATATCCGGTAGCTTTTTCCGCAACAAAGTGCGTGTCGGATGACGGGAAAATACAGACAATTCATTTAATGCGCTTTTAGCTCCGATATCACAACTTCCTCCATAAGCGCCACATCGTGAACCCCAAAAAGTCTGGTCCTTTCCACCACCGTGCACCATCCAAAATACTCTATCGGGCAATTCGTGGCATGGTTCCCCATAAGACGGCCCGAGGTGCAGTTGCATTGGAACGTCTCAAGCTATTTGAGGGTGTCCCTCCACCATACGACAAGAAGAAGCGAATGGTTGTTCCCGAGGCATTGAGGGTTCTACGGCTGAAGCCTGGTCGTAAGTTCTGTACTGTTAAGGCATGTTCATGGCAACTTCCGTGATTCTTGAGGACTGACACCTTCATAGCGTCTGTCTCATGAGGTCGGCTGGGGCTACAAGGATGTTGTTGATCGCCTCGAGGACAAGAGGAAGCTCAAGGCTCAGGCCTTCCACGAGCGCAAGGTAAGGCCTATCTGACCGGATATGAGCTGATATTGACAGTGGGATTAGGTCGCTGCCCTGAAGCTCCGCCAGAAGGCAATTTCGAACGCAACATCATCGTTCCCGCAACTGGCTCAGCTTGGGTATTAGGCATGAACAGCTGGAGGGTGCGTTGGTGGTTCTGGTGGCCTGTTCTTATGCTACATTACTGCTTTTGCACAAACCAAATATGATATGGAATTTGTTACTTGTGAATAGTAATTGAGGGATCGGCTCGGCATGATGGCGGCATGATGGCCGATGATTTTCGGTGTGAAGGGCTGGAAACCGAGCTTTCTTCAGCTTTCTCGTCCTACTACCATTTATCATTGATTTTTGCGCGATGCCCTCTACCTCTTCCAGTCCCCGTCAACAAGGTTTCTATTTTCCTTTTCTGCTGCCTCCTCCTCTCCTGATCTTTTATCCCCCAGCTTCCTCTCCCCCTCCCTCCCGCTCACCCTCCCAGTCTTCTTTGCCCCAGGATTTCCTCACTCTTCGTGCGCTCGTCAGCACCAAAGACGCAGGCGTCATCATTGGCAAAGGTGGGAAAAATGTCGCCGAGCTTCGCGACCAGACTGGCGTCAAGGCTGGCGTCAGCAAAGTCATCCCTGGTGTACATGAACGTGTGCTTACCATCACTGGTGTTGTCAAGTCGGTGGCCTTCGTGCGTTTACATTTCCTTAATCCAAGATCAAGTATTCAACTGCATCTAGGCTATCGTTCTGGCTCTCAGGCAGCTCGTCGCTGCCAATCCTCCTTCCACCTCCATTGTTTCGTCGCCCTCTTCATCCCTTCGTCTTCTCGTTCCTCACAGCCTTATGGGCAGCATCATAGGTCGAGGTGGGAATACTATCAAAACAATTCAAGATAATTCTGGCGCCCGCATGGTTGCATCCAAGGAAATGCTTCCGCAGTCCACCGAGCGTATCGTCGAGGTCCAGGGCTCTCCTGACGCTATTGGTCGCGCTGTTGAGGACATTGGCAAATGTCTACTGGAAGACTCGGATCGGAGTATCGGCACTGTCTACTTCCACCCTGGCTCCGTTGACGACCGTGGGACCGGTAACCGGCGTTCAGGAGGCTTTTCTTCCCCTCAGTACGCTGCGACCCGCCGCTCCAATGGTGATAGCGGCAATCGCGGCCGTGTTTCACCTTCAGGCTCTCCTGTCCACTCCCCTATATCCTCGCAGCCACCGGCCAATCTGCGCACACAGAACATCTCCATCCCTTCGGACATGGTCGGGTGCATCATCGGTCGCAACGGAACAAAAATCACAGAAATCCGACGACTTTCTGGTTCCAAAATCTCAATTGCTAAGGCACCACACGATGAAACCGGGGAACGTATGTTCACTATCGTTGGCACTCCTGAAGCTAATGAGAAAGCACTTTTCCTCCTTTATAATCAACTAGAAAGCGAGAAGGAGAGGAGGGTTGGAAGGGAAGCTCAGCAGCAGTCGGATATGCAGCAGGAATAAAGAGGGACAGATACATGGCTCCAGCTGCATGTTCCTTGCGACAGAGCTGTACATTGCTCAGAGGTTCCAGGGTGTCACCGTCGCCACAAGTCCGAAATGGCAGGCGACATCTTCACTTGTTTTGTTTTCTTGCAGCCTTCCCAATTGTCCACCTCTATCTTCAACCCTGAAATCTCAATCAACTCTCCTACCTCCTGTTCTCTGACGTTCTTGTCATCCATTTAGAAACACAAAAAATTGCTCCTCCATCGACCTTCTTGATCTCTCTTTGGGTTCTTTTTGCTCTATGTTCCCTCCCCGACACCGCAGTGCATCACGACTTATCAAAAGTATCCAAATAGCTTAATTTATGATTCTGCTTTCCTCGGGGCAAGTGTTTGTTGGTTTGTCGTGGGCAATTTTATCGACACGGACCTAGTTGGGCTTCCCTTTTTGACATGTACTTAAATCTGGGCGATCACGTGTTGTAGAAATCCACAAAAAATCTATGTTTAGTTTTATGCCATGCCTTCATCTCGTCCTTTACCTCCAAATGCTCCTCCTCAGACACCGTACTATATTGCTCTGGGCATGTCGGAAGCTCTGAGAAATCCTTATGCTCAGCCTGCTATGAACCAATTTCATAATTCCTATTCAACCCATTATGTGAATGCATATTTGCAGGCCCAACAGCTTGCTCATACAACATCTGAAGGCTATACACTCTCCTCGACGTATGACCCACGTGCAACTATGTATAGGGGCAATGGTGGTCATCAGGTGCCCTCGTCGATTCGAGGCAGAGGTCAAGGTCACAGGACACAGGCCTCAAATATTCCCCGTCAGCCAATCCAGCAAAGAGGCTCATGGTATCAGCCGGGGAATTCACGGTGTACATACCATTCATGCTCATTCTCTGGCTCATCAAAAGCTGTCGAGATACATATGATGGACCGGCATTTGATTTATCCTCCGGGCTGGGTTCAGAAAAAAAAGGGATCAGATTGGGATGCTGACCCAAGTTTGAAAGGGTGCATTTATACATACATGTTCTCTTGAACTTATTTGACTAATAGCATTTTTTCCAGGAAGATGGTACCCATCCAAGGAACATCAGTTGTCCTCAATACACCTGAAGCTCTTGACGCTTGGTTAGCTGAGCGCAAGAAGCGTTGGCCAACAGCTCAACGTATCGAAGAGAAGAAAAAGAAGATGGAAGAAGCTGTTGTTCGCGGGCAGCTTCCCCTCGTGAGCAATTCCTTCAGAGGAACGAAAAGGCCTAGGGAGGGGAGAAAGCCACAATGGAATAACACACATCGACATAAACTATCTGCCCAGACGAAGAGACAGAAGACTCAAGATACCCAAGACAACCAAACAATCGACACCCATTCTTCGATTGAGGTGCCGAAAGTCGCTTCTGGGTCCAAGATCAGCTTCGATGTACAATGCCCCGATGATGACAATGATAGCAATGATGATAATGAAGCACCTGAGGTGATATCATCAAAGCCTCCTATCGGTCAGCTTCTTTCCGTGGAGCAAGAATCATCGAATGTTTCAAAAGATGCAACAGAAGCTTCAGCGCCAAGCGAGCTTTTGAATACCAAAAAGAAGTTTATCCGACCCAGAAAGAGGGAGCCCAAACTTCCATCTCGGAATCCTTTCGCTGCACGCCCAACTCTTCTCCGAAACGTAAGATTTTCCTGTAAGAGAGACATGCCTTTTAACTCACAGAAACACAGCTTCTGCTACCCGAGATTCGCATGACGGTGTCCAATTTATCCCAGGCAATAAGATTTTTGGTTGACAATGATTTCCTCCAAGATGTCGAGCTCAAACCTGGACAAGCAGATCATACTCTCATTGAGGTCGTGAACTTGGAGTGTTCTTGAGTTGATCGCACATGTCCGCTCTAATTACAACCACCAAACCATGAATGTACTTATGTAGACGCGTCACTATCACTCTCTGAGTCGGTCTCGAATTCAGACACCGAGCCTTCTAATTCTTCCGGTTCAACAGCCAGTTCGCGCTGTGAAACTTCGAAACCAAGAGTTTGAAGTCCAACTCCAATTTCTTCAGATTTTGATGGCGCAGTCACTACGATGGCGATGGAAGAGGATGGGTCAAACAAGGGCAGGAAAAATTCCTTTAGAGCTTGAAGGACATCTTCCTTCGTGACATCCTGAAATCTGCTGAGGAGCTCCACAGTGTAATCTTGAGGAACGCCTCTGAGGGCTTGATTAATAAATGACACTGAGGCCTTCAAAAATCTGAGTGACCAAATACAGATATTAAGGAAAGACAGCACTTACAGCACGTTCTGGTGTAGAAAGGCCTCTGGTGATCCCATACACCATACTACTCTTCGCTGAATCGATTACTATTTGATCCAACTCGATCTAAGGATGCAAATGAATTAACCAATCAATTGTCAAATGTATTGCAACATACAGTCCCATCAACAAGACCTTTAACAACTTTAGAAGCTTCCTCAAACCCAGCCATACTATTTGAACTCTAGAAAAGAGATCAAGAAGTCAAGATCACATCTATATAGATCGACCTGGTCAAGACTTACTCTATACAAGGAGAAGGATAAAAGGCCGGCTTCGATATCCAGGGAGACATGAGCTCCATAGGCAAGTCCAGATCCTCGGATATAACGCTGAATTGCAAAGGACTTAGTTTACTAGACTACTGATTAAAGGCCAACTGACCCAGAGGTAGCCCTCTGTTGCGTTAAGAACCTCCATTGTCACCCTGATAGCCGGATGCTCTGGGTGATTGAACCCAGAGATCGTTCGGGTCGAGTGCATGACGAAGGAGCTCTCGATAGTGGGCAATTTCATGACGATAGCCTGGGAAAAGTATGAGAAACTAGAGGCGGACACGCATGACTGTCATTACTTTCTTGACTGGATTTTTGCCAACAGGACTTAGGGTATCCCGTGTGACAGGAACTGGGTCCAAAGGTGAGCACTATATGATTTTCAACGTTTGAACATAGATTGATCCCTAATTAACATACCGGTAAAACGTCGTGAAAATATCTGGCCCATGGACTTCGAGGTGTTTCTATTCGAAGCACATCACCTATGACCGAAAATCGTACACCGGTTGGGTCCGTTACTGAATGTAGATACATCAGTACCTGCCTGAGGGCCAGAAATATCCACTCACAGCAATTCCTGATCTCATTAAACGTTGCGATGGTCTTTTGAGGGTCTGTTTGTAGCTCTCGAATTAAGGTTGGTATAAAATTCATTTGCGTGATGACGCTATTTGTGGTAGAGCTATTGTTGTCTCCGTAGACAGTAGTCGACCAGAGTGACCCAAGTACGTTACTCCCATCGCGTTTCAATTCAGGTATACTCTGTTGGATCTTGGCAACATTGACTTGCAACCTACACAAATTGAGAAGCAGCTCCACAAAAGGTAACAACTCCTACCTCTCTTTGTCGAATACTGCTCCATATACCAAATCCCTTAGCCATGCGATGGCTTTCTCATAGGAGGAGAGTTCAACCTTGATGGTAACTCTTAATGTTTCGGTAAAGATATCTGAAATTCCAAATGTGACTTCGTATGAGACGGTTTCATCATCAAGACGGTTCACTACATCTTCGTGGGACAGCTTTTCTCCTGTTGTACGCACTACAGGGAGAGAGAAGAAACTCGAGAGATATGTTGAAAGATATCTAAAATTAATTAAGGCCCTTTGAAACCCATTGTAGTAGGTTTCTACTTACGGTCTCAAGCGATCCGGGACCTTAGCCATAGAAAACAACCCATGTATAGTTACGAAGTCGGACTATCCACAATCAGAACGAATCAGATGAGTATTCAGTTACACAGACGAACCTTCACACTATCATACTGGACGAAAAATGGAAGAGGCGACCCATCGTTTTCCACATGCTTTGAGAGCTCTGGAGAGTGTGTGACTAAGGAGAAAGATTCTCTTCCTGAGCCAGGCTCTTGGACACTTTGAACAGGTATCCAGGAGATACCCTTGACATCAGGAACTGGGAACGAGGTTAAAACCTCTTTGGGTATTGGTTTGTCATTTTCTGCCTTCGAGCTTTCCAGGAGGGTGGCTGCTTTTTTCAAGCCCTCAGGACCCAAAGATTCGATTTGCTTGGCAATTCGAACTTTCTCGTCCTCTTCAATTTGTTTTGCCAAGTCAGCTGATGGCTTGCCCACGACGACCACAGGCGGGGAGTCAATGTAATACCTCAAGAATTGTCAGCAGAAAAGCGGATTCCACTACACAAAAGCTTACTTCTGTAATAGATCTATCCAGCGTTTGCTATCCCATGTACGAAGCTCGGTATAATATTTCATATCATCCATTGCACCCATAAGATCAGAGCCATCAGCAGCCCCATAGAGGAAATCAGAAATGACCCCTCCTGAGAAAGTATCTCCCTTATCCGATTCCAGTCTGCTTCGTAACTGCCCAAGGTTTAGACTGTAATTATATATTGACGATGCAGAACTCGCTCACCTGTCGCTCGTCTCGATTAATAACCATTTTCATCCTAAACATATCTATCCCACTTTCAGCAATATGTTGTAAGCTTGATTTGATTTTTACATCAAAATTGTCAAGAAATTCCACTGGTATTGACCCTATGTAGATCAGAAGGGTGATGCGAGTTGCTCGGACATCTTCGTCGAAGTAGATATATGTACTAAGGCGATATAAATGTTACTCTGGAAAGATTCGATGAAATCTGCTTACCAGAGAGGCGATTCAGTTTCGACATACTCTTTGGAAAGGGGTGCAGTTGCAGACGATGTCAAATACACCCCAAGGATGTCTAACGCCTGATGAAATTATCAGGACATGCGCAATTCGAACAAAACCCGAAAAGGTGCTCCACCTTTCGTTCAAGAAATTGATTTGGAGCAGGGCCAAGGAAGCTGATTACAAGGTCTCCAACGCCTAGCTGGTCAAAAATTGAATCAATACAATAAAAAAACACCTACTTTCGTCCCTTTCCGGGAATTCAATTATTTCTTTGACTGATTTCGTGACTGGAATCCTGTTCGCACTAGCTGTCTCTAAGAAAGGCCGCTTCCATCCAGGAGGTCGCAAACCCTTGTTTTGACCATGGGCAATAATGCTAGGCTCAACATGCTCTTGTACAACATCGAGCAAGGAGGTCGTTCCGCCGGATATTTTCCCGGTGATTATAAGGGATAGATTATGAGGAGCGTAATAAGTTGAGTGATATTGACGAACTAAATGGATGCCGTTTAACCAATGGCAGGCCGCTCGAAAAATAAGACACCTACTCTGATCAGGCGTCAAAAGACGAAGAGCTTCCATAAGGCCACCGGTTTCGCTCCGATATGCACTCCCAGGAGGGTCCATCAATCGCTGTAGTCTTCAATTCAATCAGATGGATTGGGTATTTCATCAAAGAGGAACCCACCGGAGAGCCATGAGATCTCCTGAAGTGTTCTCTCGCCCTTGCATTTCGCTATAGACAACCCCAGAATCCTGGCCTTGCCCATCGATATGGTGGACCTCGGTAACAAACCTGGTGCACGGTTTGATGAGTACAAAAGCATAAGACATGAACTACCCACGCAGCTTTGGTAATCGTAGGATAAAGGATATGGTCGATATATATCGGCAGTAATTGCAGAAACCCTTTGTCTCCAGCTGTAGAGATAGTATATGCTGTATGATCGGTGGCCGTCCATGCATTAGTGCCATTCGAAAATGCTCGATTGGCAAGAAGATCAAGAACTCCCTTGTGGGGGTACTTTTCAGACCCCATAAAGATAAGACTAGGAGATTTTCGGAAAGGTGGCATGACTACATGATCGGTACGTACTGCTCAAGCGTGTGGGGACAACCAGAGTCATCAAAGACTGAAGGAGGTTTAGAGGATACACGCAACAACAGTGACTAGCACCAACTTTCCGTTGCCGTAACAAAATATCCATCCACAATGGGAGCTGAAGGAAATTCAGCGCCTCATGCGAGTCCCTCAGGAATGCGCCTTACCTTCGTAGTCTACATGGACGATGCTGAGGCCAGTGTTGCGACTCCTCCACTTCGAGACGACGACATCGGTGTAGTTGAGTTTCAAACGCTTGACCAAGTCAAAATTCCCATGCTTTTCAGTGACAAGGGACATGGGCAGATTCTCTCGTGAAATGTTCGGCGCCAAAGTGTGGGCCTTCTGAATCTGGAAATTGATGTGACTTGGCCGAAGGATGGGTGATTGAGACAGTGAGAAGCACGTTCGGGATTTGCGAAAGGCAGTACATGAACCCCTGCACAAACCAAGAACCCGCTGCATGAGCCCAGCTTTGCTTGAGAGAAAACTAGCATTCGACGTCCTTCCGTCCTTAACGACTGTGTCCTTTCCCGCGCGTCATGTTTGTGGAACAATGCACAAAATCATCTCCTCGGTCACCACAAGCCGCCTTCCTGGTCAGCTCAAACAGCGGATACTGAACTGCCATCCAATTATTCGGGCAAATCATTCGCGAGCAAATCCCATGTCTCCGCTTGGTCACAAATCGTTCCCAACCTCGTCTCGTGAAGCCTACCAGCTAACACCAGAGCAACTTGCAATAGCTGAGGCTAAAAAAGCGGAGCGCCTCAAGAAGAAACAAGAGAAGGAGAAAGAAGATACTACCAGTGCAACCTGCTCGATCATCCAGCGACCCTGGTTGGCCATCCCATCGCCAGAAAAACGCCTGAAGATCAAGGTCTTGACTTGGAATGTGAGCTGTCGTCCTAACTCGATTTGTAATTATTGAAATGTCAGTAGCTTCTTGCACAATGTTTAGTTCGTATGTTTGCATCCCAAATAGCGGATCAGATTTCCCAGCTGACAAAACTCTAGGTCGAGAACTATTTCCTACTAGCGATTGTCTGAAAGCAGGCCAAAGAGAGAAGATGCTTCAGGATGAACTTTTCCAGCCGGATGCAGACATTCTCTGCCTTCAAGTGCGTCCTGGTGTTTGGAGATTTCTTTCGTTCTCGTTCATACACCATTAAATTTCCAGGAAGTAGACCGTCTCGCAAAACTCCTCCCCATGCTCGACCAAGCAGGCTACTCTCATAGGTATGCTGCAGGTAGAGGGAAGAAGCATGGTTGTCTAATCGCATTCAAGAGGCGACTTATCAAAGTCCATGAACGGCTCGTTTACTACGACGAGCAGCCGATACGAGATGCAGGAGATGAAAGAGGTCGATGTGGACACAGTTTTAAGACAAAGAATATCGGTCTCATCCTTGCCTTGCGGTTCCAGGATGACCCCAATAATGGTGTCATCGTAGCTACTACTCATCTGTTCTGGCACCCCAAGTACGTATTTATTTCTCTCAACCTGCCAACAATCCATTACCTAGCTTCTACTAGGTATATTTACGAGCGAGCCCGGTAATTATTTATTCCATTATTACTTCTTTACTCGACTCAAAGCGTCGACGTGGGATCTAGGCAGGCCGGAATTCTGGTCAGAGAAGTACTCGACGCAAAAAGGACCCAAAATGCTGAAGAATGGCCTTGTTTCATAGCCGGAGGTATTTGATCTCATAAGTTCTTTTCTGCTTACTATCCATCACCTATAGACTTCAATTGCCCGCCACGCGATGCAGCTTACGCCTTATTAACGGGACAGACATTAAATACTGAACATAGAAACCATCTCTCCTCTTCTCGTGTTACGCATATCTCCGTTGATCCTAGTGTTCCTGAAGATAATCCTTCCAAAGATGTCGATCAAGAAGAATCAGACCCAGATCGAGTGATCACCAACGCCCGCAGTGCAATCGCTGCAGACGGTCTTTTGAATGACGATGAATTACTCTCTCTCTTTTCCCAAGGTCATCGGCTCTCCAGCGCTTATGACACTGGTTTATCGAGAATACAGAATCATAATATCGCACTATATGGTGACCGTGTTTCTCTCCAACAAACGCAACCGGGATTTCATGAGCCCTCTTATACATCTTACACGCATTATTGGCAGTCGGTTTTAGGTGTGTCTCGTTTGGTTTCGTTCCTTTAGCGTCGCTGGCTCAAAGATTTCCAGATTACATATTTTATATTCCACCTCAAAACCAGGTTTGCGATATTTCAGGTCTCCTGGCTCCTCATCGGACTGAGGATTTCGGAGTTGGTCTCCCATTGAAGGGCGTGTGTGCTAGTGACCATGTTTCTTTGGCTGCTGAATTTTCATGGATGAGATCTTGACCATTATCACATTGAGTAGAAGCAATAGAATTAAAAACTACTAGAGGGTTTGGCAATGATGTATATGAATAATTAAATGGTATCATGTGTGAATTTAAATAACCCAATGACAATGGAGCGTCATTCTCAAAAAGTATTTAACCAGAACGATCAGAACCCGCTAAAAGGCTATCGTACAGTCCTCTGGCAGATTTTTCGTTCCTAAGCTGAATCATGTAAATGACACCAGACCTAGCGCCTTGGTCACTTAGTTCAATCGCAACTCCCGTTTTCCCGACGCGTTCCATTCCATCAGTCAGGACAATAGTCGAAACAAGGATACTCTTATTCTTATCATCAGCTTCGACGACAAGTTGTTTAACATTAGTGACTTCTTGGTGATATAGTTTGAGCTTCCCGGACCCAAGCGATTTCCACTGCGCATGCTGTTGTTGCAGAAATACTTTACATTTCATTTGCGCGGAAATCGCTGAAGGATAAGTCATCCGAGAGGTGTCTTGAACTGGAGAGCCGGGAGGACTTGGTGCATCGAAAGATCCTTCGACCACTGAAGGAGCCTTCACATTTGCGGAGGGCAACAGGGGATGAGGTTGGGGTGCTTGAAGAGCTGAAAAGGAACTATTCCGCGAAATAGATGGCCCTAACCCACCAGAAATAGAAGGAACGGGTGGAACAGAATTTAATGGATCAATTTGAGACGTAATTGAACGTGTAGATGGCATTTTCCGGATCCCATCGTGCTGCATCGACGATTCTGAAGGTGGTCTAGGAGTTTGGAGGCCTAAAGGAGGACCATAAGGACCAGGGCCGAAGCCAGATCTTGGCGGACCTGGCGGAGCATTTACGTATCCACCTTGCATGGGTCCTGATCCATATTGAGGCAATTGTCCAAAGACAGGCATATTTGGAGGAGGGCTGTTATGTGGTGATGGGCTTTGCGTATGAAGCTGTCCATGAGGATAAAAGGAGCCCATTAGTGTAGATAAATGAGGTGGTCCTCCTGCATGATGCCGTCCACTTGGGTCGGATAAACGAGGTCCGGGACCATTCTGAGGACCGAATTGAAGACTCGCGGCTCTAACTGGGGGCGGATTTTTCCCAAAGGGCGGTGTATGATTGGAGAATGGCTGCACTGAACCCGAAGGACGTAGATCATTGGGAATGGGCAAACCAACAGATAGCATTGGATGATTCACAGAAGAATGTTCGTCTATCCTCAGACGGTTCATGCTGTCTACAGCATATACGTCGGGAGGGGGTGATCGAATTGAAGGAGGTCTAGGGGGCATACGAGGTTCTAAGTTTTGAGGAGAGCTGATCTGCGAACTTGGGGAATTAGAGCCCGAACCCACCAAATCTACACGATTCAGAAACATCGGGTTGATAGATGGCACCGGTGGAGGTGGATTCTTACTGGGAGGTGGCACTAAAGAAAGGTCAAGCTTCAACTAATTAAGCCCTGATTCGAACTCACAAGAAGATGAGAACTCGATACACTCTTTCAAGTACTTGCTCAATACACTGCAGATGTCGGCAGATGGTAATTCGAACGTCAGAAATTCTTTTCGCATAATGGCAACTTGAAGAGCATTGTCTGAATCACGATACGTAAGCGAAAAATCGCCTGAATCAGAGTAGGCTTACCTCGGCCTTCGAGGTCAATCAGACGAAGAACCTTTCCAGCAAGGGGTGGATAACATAACCACATGTCTGCCCCCTGTCCTTCATTCTCGCTCTGTTCTTCAAATGACATCCTTTCACAAATCAGGAACAAATCAGAGAGCAAGAAAACATGTCCCCGATGGTGGACAACCTCTTCCGTTGAATGTCGAGGAGTGAACCGGATGACAACATCGCTAGAGAACTTCATTTCTCTCATAAAGGTGAGTTGTGCAGGATTCATATGCAAAGTGACGGCCTAAGTGGGTTTCAATCTTCCGCAAAATCATCAAGGATAAAGCGCACTTTGGGCCTCATAGTAAAGATGTCTAATGTCCGATCGGTCTTCAAACGCTTTTCGAGCTCTGAGACAGGCATGCAGAGTGTAGAAGTAGAGCCTCTGCTGGCAGTTGTAGCTGCAGTCTCCTGCGAGGATCGCTGGCTATAGTTGAAGCATGAGTATGGCTCAACTTGAAGAAATCAGGAACCCTTGCCTATCAGAGACACTTCCTCCCAGGGGAGACCCAACATCACTCTCCGAAGCAGATTGAACAATGAGAGTAAGAGGGGCATCAGCAGGACTCGTATCATTGACTAACTCGTTCCCAGGACCTATTGTCGTAGAGTCAGAAATTTCTCCGGGCTTCATGGTGCTTCTTGATTCTACCACTCCGAGGAGAAACTCTAGGGTATCCAGGGCGCCAACAAGTAATCGATAATCACTGCGACCAGGTTCTGTTGTCTTCAGAAGCCGACCGTAGAGTTTTTTGTAATAGCTCAACCGAGTCTTAGGAAGCAGAAATAGAGCATCTAATGTCCAACTAGAAGTATTCAATGATGTAGGCGGGGGACAAGCAGCTGAAAATGCGACAAGGATGCTCGATAGCTTTTGATTTGACTGGACAGGTTCCCATACGTCAAAGCCAGCGCAAAATTTGGTGCAGTAAGTGGTATAAGGGACCTTGAGGTCATCGATCTGAATGAACGATGGGTAAATCAATCCATCACCATGTCAGGCTAGGAACACACACCCAGCGCATCAGAAGATCTCCAAGGGCTTTGGGTGATGACGGGTTCGTTCCAATGTCTTTGAGTTTCTGGGCGCAAATCTTGGTTTAGTTCAAGAAACGGACGGGAAAGTGAGACACACAGAATAGAGACTGCGATTGGCCCGGTAAACTGCTTCAATGCTTCGAAACATCACATCAAGATCTGGCGGAGGGAGGTTCGAGCGCGACCAGGCAGCTGCTACTTTCTAGACGACGGGGTAAGAGGCATGAGGAAGTGCCGTAAGGAGGCATTACTGACACGAATGACCCCCGTCAGCTGTTCAACATACTGCTTCTCAGTATCAATAAGATCGTTTAGAGGATTGGATTTCTTGGTTTTTGGAATCGAGGACGTAGAAGGGGTATTGGGTGTCAAAGGAGCGGTGGAAGCTGAAGGTTCACAGAATGTCTGAGTGAATCACGGGGCTGAACGAGGAGCATGGTTCGCACACCTGAATCGATTGCGAGTGAAGAAGTCTTCTAGCGGGTGAGTTATGTGATTTGATCATCAAGATAGAGAACGGCACCTCTGTCGGCTGGAGATAATTGTCCCTGGATGCAGAGAGAGAAAGAGGGGGAGGACGTTGGTCGCGGTCAAGTCCGTCCATTCGTCTGTCTGTTCTGAACAACAACACAAGTGCAGCACTGATGTCTCTGCCGTCACGTGCTACCCTTCCAGTGTGCTCATGTCCGAACCATCGTCTGAGCCATCCACCACGTCCAAGCTCACTGCCGAGCTCAGATACAATGTCCGCTGGATGGCAGATACCTTTGACAGCCGCTCAGCTGTTGAGTCTCTCCTTGGTCCCCAGCGCGCAGCCGGTAATATCAGCTTCCATGACTATGACGCTGCTATGAGCTTCTTGCCCGGCTACCATCGTCTCTATGGCGTTTGTGTGATTCCTCCCTGGTCACACTCTGTGCTAATCCCAGACACAGGTCTTCTTATCTTCTCTGGCTTTCTCAGCAATATACGTCTTTCATAAACCTTCTTGGTCTCAGTTTCGCCAAGTAGGCCTCGCAGTTGGCACGGCCATTGGTTCCCTCGCTCTTGGCAAGGCTTACATTGTCAGGTCCCACTTCAACTTCGTTCGTTCCCTCGACAATCCAGGCGGCTTCTCGAGGGCTATTGATCATATCCAGAAGCGAAACGGGCTATCCCTACCATCAGGCCCAATAATTGTGCGCAGGTACAAGCTCGAGGAGGATTTACACGGGAACATCGAAAACAGTCAAGGTTATTTATTTCAAAGGCCTTCGACTGCTTCTATCTGACTTTCCCCCAGAGTCATTGTCGGAACCTGTCACTGAGACCCCACCTCAATCAACACAGACACAGAACTTCACCGGCACAGGAATGCGCAACTTGAGTAGGTGGGATCAGATTAGAACAGCAACCTCTGATACTACCACTTCATCTTCCTGGGATACGCTCCGCCAAAAGCATGAGAAAATGCGCGTCCAGAAGTCCAGCATCAACACCGATCGGCAAACAAATGTACAAGCTGATGATCGTACAGCAGAACAAGCTAGATTTGATGTATTATTGGAGAAGGAACGGAATATTGGATTCCAAAATGCACGCGAGTGATCACGCCAAACAGTATATTATAACAACAGATTCAGATTTTCATTTCATGAGCCATTGTGTTGATCGAGCAACAGCGTTTTCCACAGGTACAAACCCATAGATAACTCTGTCCGAGAAGCGTTATCTATCTCATAAGATATCTAGTTGCAACGGAAGTTGAACACACGTGCTCACATATAACGGTGCTTATGATTCTTCTTGGAACACTTCCCCGTATTTCTTGAAAAGAGTGTGATGAGAAAACGGATACAATGGGACCCCAACTTGGAGGGGTTTTTGACCCGTCAAACGAACAATCTCTTTCATGAGTCCTTGAAGTAGTCGCTCCTGACGAGCTATAGACCCACATTCAGCTCACGCAAGGAATCTGATACCGCAGAGTTGCTCACTTCCGATTGGAGATCGCTGCCCATACTCCATCATCGCAAGCCTGTAGCATGGATCGTCGGCTGTCTAACCGTTTGTACAGATGAAACTTTATGACGTGCCTCAATACATTGAATTTATCCCAAACCGTAGATTCCCGCTCCACGTCATTGATCTCAATCAAGTACTTGCATAATTGAATCTGCACAGCAGCAGCGAGGTACCAGCAAATCTTTACCAAAAATATATATCTTCTTCATCCCATGTTGAACTTCTTACCGTAACAAAAGGATGAAGTTTTGTAATATCCAGGGATGTTGCAGTCAGGGCATAATATGCGCTCAGAATAGCTTTTGCAGCCAGGGTACATCGTACAGTGGACACACTGTTAGGATCGGTGAAGTCAATGTATGAATTATGTAGGGTAATCGCGGCTCTGCCAATGTTAAATTTAGTAGCATATAAACACAGACGGTTCAACTTACGCTTGTGGGATGATATGAACCATATACAAATCAGTATCAAGAGTGTTCCCCCCAGAGGCATCGGTCAACCCATAATTATTTTTATACATCTGAGGTAAATTCTCATGGAAGTCATGGCAAATCAGTCTATCCAGGACATCGAAGCCTTCCAGAAAGAATGGATCCTTTGTTACCGTCGGCGCACGCAAATTTCTCCGAACATTGAAGTCAGTAACCCTCCCAAACAGCATGACTGCTTTGATGAGGAGAAGGAAAGAGTCAGTGTACCGTGGTGGATGACGAGTAAAAACATCTGGACTGGATATATCTTGTGGATTATTGGGAACGATAACCTAGCAAAACATGCTAAGAAGTCGGACTATTCAAGACATTTGACACTCACCTCGGACTCAAAGTCATCGGTCTGTAAAGGAAGTTCTGTACCCAGGTCTCGTTCATCGACTGCATGTATCCAACCTCCAACAGAAGCGATACGATCAAAGATCACGGTCATCCACCAAGTGCGCCGCCTTAACTCCAAGTCACGAAGATCTTTCGGAGGTGCTAGATAAGCACCTTGTGAGTTATTTTCGTGAACGGAGTACGTTCCGGGATAATTTAAGCGCAAAGGAATCGCTACACGCGTCTGGAACCCTGCGAATATCCACACTTCGATCCATCGACCTTCCTGGTAAAAGTACCATGACAGTAAAATACAAGCCTGCATCACGGAGAATATGTCCTCTCCGCTGGTCATCGTCTTATCAATATATTGTCGCGTTTTTCTTGAATGGAATTCAGCAAACTGATCGCGCCGGATACCACCAGACATGGTCACAGAACTTTGGGGAGACCATCGCGAGGCTGTTGCACACTGGAATAAAATATCAGATAGACCCCACCTTGCCAACTGAATCGTCTCTTACAATAGCATGTAAAATAGCAGAATGAGGAAACCTTGGGTCCCTGGATGACAAGCGCATGGACGCTAGGAACGACGGCCGATGAAGGACTCTGGAGCCGCAGGGATCACAACGGAAGAAGATGTCGACACTAACAAATACTTTAACGAAACAATACAATCCATCTCCACATGGTAGACTCACTAATGGTTCAACGTATGGGGATTAGGTAGGTCTGGATTCCAGCCAGAAGAAAACAAGTCTCTGAATGGATTGGAGATGTTGTCAAGTTCTGGGCTCCTGCTGTCACTTTGGACATGTTTCAGGGAGCCATTCGGCGTTATTGAATTCATCACGGTCATTGAGCCTCGGGGTAGGGTGATCCCACTGGCACTGATAACAGGCCTGGACGTGTCCAAGAAGGTCTGAGAAGTGGGCGATAACTTGCTAGGTAACTTGTGCCGATTCTTCGGGATGAAACACCATAATGCCTGTTCTTTCTCAAAGAGTTGACTCTTGAGTTGTACTACTCAAATAGTGAGTTAGATTGGATGCGTTGTTCAATGACTCACAAACTTGCTTCTCCAGCTGATGAATCTTTTCCAGACAGTCTGTTTCCGACTTGAGCGTAAGTCCCTCAACCGGATCATAAAAGCATTGTGGCTCTGTCGGATGCCTAACAAAGACAGTGAAGGCGGCGGTTCTTAGAATATAGCTAACATCTTACACATAACCAACCGGTGCTGGTACATTCACTAACACATTCCATTGTCTAGAAATCCTTGTTCAATAATGATCTAAGTTTCGAAGAATACTCTACTCACTTCACGCATGATCCACAGTGTGGTCTTGCGGCATCGCACCTCTACACAAGGGTACGTTAGATTTCTTGCCCATTTATGGACCCAAAATCTCAGCAAACGCACTAGCTTCCGCTTCCGACATGACCGACAGGCCTGTATATCATTCGAATAATTGATGGTGAACGAGATCAGAAACAGATGACTCACCTGATTTCGCCTGAGAGCTGGTTTTATAACTGCTTTCGGCATGCCAATACAAGTTCAGAGTAGGCTCAGGGAAAGGTTTTCGGTGGACTTGGCTGTTAATACACTATATAGGATTTGACAAGGTCTCCTGTTCCTTCCTTATTTACGACACTTGTATACGATTTCACACGCGGTAGGTTGACCAAGATATCCATCATGATATGCCAGGGCTTACGTTGCTGACTTAGATTACTCTATCTTCCGGTGGGAATGCGACATTTGAGTACTGGAGTATATATCCTCGATTTTGTATGTGGTGGTCACAAAGTAGAAGGCAACCAGAATACACTTGATCATCATCGTTTCCATGGCTTCTGGGAGGATATGTTACTGTTCGAATCAACCAAGATTCCATAGTGACTTCGCACAAGAATATCCGCAACCTGTTGAGCTTTCCTCCAAATATTTTTTTACATGTGACAGCCATCTTTGACAATTTCAGAACAGCGTTTGGATGGTTTATGATCTGAAGGCCTCATGAGATGACTTTGAAAAGAGACAGACAGACAGCTTACAGAATTGTTGCCACGATGCGTCTGGAATGAAGCATATACCTGAACTCTGTCAAATAAATTCCTGCATGTGCATGTTTAAGGGCCACGATGGCAACGGATACAGTACCAACCTTGCCAGGTTCCGAGATTCATTCGACCATTGGTGATGGGAATTGACAGAGATGTTCCGACAAGAGATGTCTTGGTATGAGAAACACTTGATGCAATGGTGAGCAACTGGTTTTCTGGGGAAAAACTGTATCAAGTCTCACGAGTCGCTACACAGCCGAGGTCATTGATCGATTTAACTGATTCAACAGTGTTCACTCACTCAGGCCCCTCATCAGTGTGCCGCCAGTCAAGAGACTCTGGAACCATATTATCGAGAGCCATATTCATATCTGTGTCCGGTAGACGTAAGCGGTGTTACTGAGGATGCAGGCTTGGACAAGAAAAGCCAAGTGCTTACCTTTTCTTACATCTGGAAGTAACTGGTACGTTCACCGAATTCGAAGAGAGAAGTGACTATCATACCAGGATCATAGTTCTCATTGATAGTCAAAGCAGCGGAGGTGTGCTGGCTAAAAATGCTCAGAATATATCTTTATCAAAAGCAGACTACCGAACATACATGAAAAGGAAGAGCATGCCAACCTAACACCAGCCGATTGAGCATCAAGAGAAGGACATAGGAAAACCGATCTAAACCTGAACATTTCGGAGGCCTTCTTGGATCTGAGAAGCAATCTCATTTGTGACAAGATGGCATCCCTTAGACCTCTGAGATAATGTAAACGTTTTCTGCCAGCCCATGGTGATGTAAAAGAGATGGAACCAGAATGACAGTGGAGTGATGTGATCAGGAATTCTAACCTAGATCAATTACATTAAGCCACTAAGTTACATGTCACAAAGAGTGAGTTGCAATCTCATGATGCAAGCGGAGAAATTATCTGTATCCGTGCTTATTGAGCACATAGAGACAAGCGAGATGATGTATGACAATGGGGAAGAGCGACTTGACTTGACAACACGGTGTTATAATCAGTGATGTATTCAGGTTTTATGATATAGGTTGCTTTCCAGCCTGGTCCTGATTTCTCGGAGGAGATATCACTCGAGAAAAGAAGACTGGATTAAGATACTGCGTTGTCCTTCACCACATTAAGGACATAGCCTTGGAGTTTGGGTGGAAGATTGCCTTACTACGCCCCTCAGTCATCACCTCCATATCGTCGAACTCTTTCTGTCCCGCCACGATTTCCAGGAACATTTCTATTACGACAGTGATTAGCATAATGGCCCTTTTCGCCACACTACAAAGGAGGAACTTCGATGAGAGACAGGATGAAAGAGCGGTCAAAAAGAAACATACTTTGAAACAAGTAACTTCGTTAGGGTCTCTCCGTTGAGGCATCTGAGGCTGGCCAGAAGGACCAGTAGCTAGGCCTGGAGCTTTGTCAAGGTCGGCATATCTAGCGAAGCCTGGGGGAGGCGGCCCCAGGTCACGTGTGGAAGGAGGGGGAGGAGGTTCATAGGCGCTTGATGGTGGGAGGCTGGGCTTGGGGCTAGTAGGCTATGGATGGACTGGGCAAGGAGGAAAAAGAGATATACGTACTGGCCACGTAGGCATTCGAGCCCCAGGGGGCAAAAGCCAGTCAGATAAAGTTGACAAGCTACTTTACGAACATGCTTGCGGGGACAGGTAGGACCTTGTGAACCCAAAATGAAGGGACAGGACCGCAGTATAATGAAAACCACAGACCTAATTTGCAGAAACCGCGGTTGTAGTCCGGACACTCGATTTTGCGTTCCTTGGGATGGGCGTAGAGACATTCGTCACCGGCAGAACAATAGCCATACTTTGCAAACCAGTAGCATTCCGGCATGCGCCTCAAGTTGTATTCGTGAAGAAATTCACATGCATCACCCTTTTTGCAGAGACCACGAAGCCAGTGTTTGCAGACGGTAGAGACGCGCTCTCGTTCGCGTGGATGAGTGGGCAGGGGTTTTGGGGGCTGGAAGTTCTGGGCAGACGGTGTTGTGTGACGCAGTGGACAGTGGAGAGGGCCGAGGGGGCAACCTGCGGGAGTGAGGAAGAGCCTGCAGATCTGATCGTCTGGAATGATGTGAGCAAACGGAGGTTTATGTAGAGAGTAGAGGACCCTTGTCTAATTTGATATTTAGCTCAGACTTGATGTACGTTTCTGCAGGAAAAGAGATCTGGTGGAACTGAGGACTGACGATGTCCTTGAGAGAAAAGGGGGTGATGAGAGCCATGTGGTGGTATGAGACAAGGATTAAATGCCGGAGAAAAAAAACCAAAGGTATGGCGAATGTTCCTTGCTCTTGGTGTCCTCGTCTCTTATGCCGTGCCCAGCGTCTTACTGCCCCCCCCTCTTGCACAGTGCATGCCCTGGCAGGTTCATTGGGATGGATATCATCTGGATCGTCGTGGTCTCCCTATTGGCAACGTATAACATAACCAAAGCGATCGATGAAAATGGCCATTAAACCTAAAATTGTCTATATGTCAAATTTAACCAGGTTGTTGATGCACTTGCCTTTCGAGCGACCAAAACTCAGGTTGATTGCCTCTTGCTGCAGTTACCTCAAACATTACATATCTCCTCGATCGGAAAATGCGAAGATACTTATCGAGCAGACTTCATAACGGAGTCTGTTCACTGTGGAGATATGTACTGCATAGTTTATCGCTCTCAATCAATAAATGCCCAACGGTCTCAAGCGCTACCACAAGCCAATTAGATCTACTTCTCCTCCCATATTCCTGATTGGGTGAATTACACCTGTGACTGCAGTAGACCATAACCCGATCGCCTGAGATCGTTCAAGCAAGTCCATAGACCCCGATACACTTGCCACTTCTATAAAGTATACATCTCGGAATGGCAAGTCACCAGAAGGCCTGCGATCGATATGTACAATAATCAAATCTGATGATGCAAAGCATCGAATCGCATCTTTGAGCGATTGTTTCTCTGGAATCCACAACCGAATTAGGGCGCGCCCCTCAATTCTAGGCAGGGCTGCTGTGGGGAATTGTACCTCTTGGTCCCGGACAACGACGTAGAATCGAGTAAAGTTATCTATTACGAGTTATTTAACGAACTTCGGAGATGTAATAGCGAACATACTTGACATGCTCTGAATCCCCTCTCGCAGTATTTCAAGCTCACCGAAAATTTTGGCGCAGACCTTGGAGCAGATGGCAGCACAATTCCGAGGACTATCTAACAGTTTCTGGGCAGCAGATGCAGTTGATGGGGTTTGGACAAAAGTTGCATTCGGTAGATTTGCATATAAGAACTCCTGGCACTGCCCCAGGGCCTTACAAAGTATTAGCACTCACATGAACATTGTTGAGAACTAACAATTCCCAAGACAACAAACGCACCTGTTCGTGACTCAACACCGTGTCGACATCTTCTAATTTGACCCCCTTTAGTACTAGGAGGCAATGCTGAATCTGCAAAGTGATCTCTCCCTTCACGAAACCACACTTGAGATGACGAAGACAGTCATATGTCTCAATAACGTTTCCATATATCGTGTTTTCTTGGGGAACCACCCCTATCTGCACAGTCTCCTGAATTGCTTTTAAGATATCTAAACATGCAGTTAGCTGCGACGTTGAAACGGGGCAGATCTGGTTTCATACCCGGAATCGTCCTCAGCTCTTCATACGCCACAGATTCACCAAAAATCTCATGTGCAGCCTATGAGCCATTTAAAAAGAAGCTTGTCAAATATGGAACAATGCCTCACCTCATGTGTATATGTACCCAAGGGGCCTAAGACGGCAACTCTGGTTTGAGGCATGAAATGCTCATTGGACCGTGGGAATGAACAAGCCAAGATTCAGCATTTTGGATAAGTGATGCATCATACGACGATCAACAAGTCGTGTTTATGTTGTCGATGTGTCAACTGATTTGTCAAGTCACCTGTCAAGCTACTAACATGTCACTTTTTGATCTCTCTAGATTGCTCGTCCACCCAAGATAACTTCCTATATGGTAAAAAGGCGGAATCAAGGGCGACCTTGCCCTTACATGTTGGTTCTTGAGTTCCTACCATATTGGTGATCTAGCGAGTGGGGTTGAGCTGGAACCCAGTTGGTCAATGTAGGACTGATATTTATGCACGTTGTTTGAGTGGTGTAAGCGGAAAATTTCAGCCTCACATGGTGTGGCATGGGGACAATGTGCTGGAATGCTCACATTGTTATCAACAGTAGATCTGGTGAGTTAAATGCCAAGCTTATTGCAATAATTGTTATTAAAAAACAATTCACTATAACAGCAGTGTGACACGGGGCGCAACTACCACGGTCTGCCATCGTGCCCCATGTAATAGATTGTTGATTTTTTCCAAAAAGAAAACAGCAGTGTGACATACCAAGTCAAATTGCATGATAAATTACAAGTAATAGCTGTGTCAGAAATGGTAATAATTGGGGTATGTTCTCATACTCAAAAGAGAGTACCTTAGTGTCGGAAGGAACTGACGCACTTATGCAATCCGAGGAAGGAGATCAGAGATTAGGGTATGGATCGAGACATGTCAGAATGCACATATGAAGTGATAGGTTAACCTTAGTGAGCAGTCGTGAACTTAAGGATGGGCCAGTAGTAAATAAATATGCTTGACCTCTCGTAGTAACCCTCAGTCGTTTACTATAGAGGAGACGCTGAGTCTATTTTTCTATCATTTAGCAGTACCCAACCTCCAAAAAAGTACCAATAACCTCACATCATAGTGTTGCATCACTGTGGAGTGATATACAAGCTTCCTTATCAACAGAACTGATGGAAGTTGGGCTCTTTCCAAGGTTAGAAGGGGGTGAAATTCGAGTTCATGACCTTACAATGGCTTTTGTAGAGAGCAGACCAGGACACCAAGTAGGACAGGAGATTTATAGGATGAAAATGCTACCCCAGGGAAGGTGGCTAGGGAGAACAGAGAGTTGAGTAGAATAAAGGGAGAATGAAGTCATCCTGGCCTCAGGGACCCTCAGGGACGCAGATCTAGTTTTGACTGCATTCACATCCACCTAACATCTTTCGGTTTCCCACACCTTTGAGGCTTTGTCCTCAGGTCTTATGCTGTGTTTTTCATTGTTAACACTTGATTCCCTACAAAATGACAACACCCCTCATTTCTCATGCTCTTCGCTCCAACTGGGCATGGAAGACAGGTGCAATCTTTAGTGAGGTTTTCTCGTAGTGATCATGATTACTGCTCTCAGCTACGGATAGTTACAGCTGGTATGATGGCAGGTGCATTGGGAAGTGAGTCTTTGAGATCGGATCCAAGACATTGTCTAAAATAATCCAAAGCACACGGATTGCGCCGTAGACCCGATATTACTCAGGAGAATCTGCACGCATGGAATACTGCAGCATCCTTTGCGGTAAGAAATCCATCCCTCTCGCATTCGCAATCCTCATGGATGTCGGTAGATTTATAACGGCCTAGGCCTTCTGTTGGTATCTCTTCACCCTCGCTTCTCGGTGCACAGGTTTGCTGCACCTGCTATCGCTGCAGGTGGAGCTATCTTCTCATCCAGTATCATAGCATTGGTGTTGGCCCGAGAACGGCAAGTTCAATGAGTTTAGTCGGCTTGGACTAACGTGGACGCAGGTTCAAGGTTCTTGGTCCTGTCACCCCTATTGGGGGTTTAGTTATGATTGCGGGGTGTGTCTTTGTCTTTCCCCTAGTGGATTTGCGATCAACTTGTTTACAGCTATATATCTCTCGCCTTGTAGTTGGTATACATTTGTTGAAAATATGAGTCAATCTGTCATGTGATGGACGCGTCGTGGCGTGTCAACTAGACACCTCGAGGCAGTAAACAAGGCACAATATAACACTCATCCCGATCCCCCAATAACGCTTTGATTCCCCCGTCTCGACGTGGCACCCCGGACCTCTCTTCCTCTCTCCATCTTGTTTTAGCATCGATCAAATTCAGTCTATAACACTTTTCACTAACCCGACCACCAGCGATTCCCTAGCAATCTTCTATCATGACGGGAGCTGCGAGTTCTGCGCCTCTTGCCAAGACATTCTCAGCGCCATCTCTTCCTCCTTCTCCCGAACCAAGCGCGATCGAATCCCTCAAGCGACATGCCAGCACCTTGTCTGACTATGATTTTTTTGCTCCTGCCGCTTCCTCATTTCAGCCTCGTCCTTACACACCCCACTCACATCTCTCCGACAGTCGTATCAAACCTTTTCAGTACTCCCGCAATCAAAGCCGCTATCATGATGCTCTTGTTGTCCCCGCGGGCATGGATCCTCATCCTTCCGATCCGAATGTCATATTTATCCACCCTCCCTTCACCACTTTCCCAAACTCAGATCACCATCCAGATGGACTTACTTTTCAAGTTTTGACTGACAATTCGGAGTGGTTCCTTGATCCAAAAGACTTCGTTCATGATAATAACACAAACTCACACGCTATTGCCTATCCTCCCATTCTCGAGCCGCCTAGAGGTTGGTGTCCCGCCAAGAAAAAGGATCTCAAGGGAAAAGGTGCTGAAGGATGGATCAAGGGAGAGGAACCTCGCCTGCGCTGCACGTTCTGTAGACGCCAGTATGCAGGTGTAAATGCCAAGAGTATGTGGCGACGGCATGTATTCGAGAAACATAAAATTGCAATGGCTAATCGCCGAGATCGAGATGGCTCTGATCGCCCTCGGGGCAGATCTTCAAACAGTGCGTCACTTTTGTTCTTCTAGTTAAATGAGAGTGACGGTTTTTTTACAGAGGAAAATAAACAAGTCTCGAGTAGGGGCCGTGAAGACGGGCACGATACTCTTGTTAATCTCAAATTCGAAATTACCCCAGGCACTGTACCACAAATTGCGGCACAAAAATCTAAATTTCGTTCTTCAATCTCGACGCCGCCATCAGTAGACGTGAACGAGGAATCAGCCAAAGATAAGATTTCTAGTTCAAGCCTTCGGCCTAAAACAAATGTACAAGCCTGCAATCGACAGCCCTCTAGTGGTCCTTCCATGACCCCTCCTCTCACACCACATTCATCTTCTGATGCAGGTAACTTTTCAATTGAGAAAATTCCCCCGACGCCTCCAATTTCCGTTCCTCTTGTTCCACCATCCCCTTATGATCCTTTATTGACGCCATCATTCCGCCATTCCCCTCCCCCGCTGCCCTCGGACCAGCCATGGCGTTTTCCAAGTCCAAGCCATCCGTTACACTCGCAAACTCGCGAGCTATCTCTGAGTATGCTTGTCCGCAACGCTGCCAGTCCATTGGTGAAGGGCTCTCCTATCCTTGGAAGTAGTCCACTTATTTACTCCTCATCATCTACCTCGTCCACTTCTCGCTTTGTTCGACCAGAAACGCCCCTCAGCAGCATGAGACTAGCACTTAGTTCCAGTAGTCATGCACGCCTCAGTAAAAGCCGGATTGGAAGCTCACCTCTTGCGAACCGGCCTGAATTCACTCGCCTTCGACATCGAATCGAGGAGTCACCTCTCGGTAGAGATCTTGACCGATCAAAGAAGCGGTTGACGTCTGAGTTGGCCGATGACTGGTTCTCAGGAAGCTCCTTGCTATCTGGTCAACTGAATGATCCGTTCCACTCAATCTTTTCGTCCGGCGGAGCTGAACGCCCAAGTCCAGTCAAACGTGCACTTGAAGCTGAGAGTCCGGTCCTCCGCATCCGTAATTCTGCAGAGACGAAGGGTCTAGGCATTGGTCTTCTCGAGCCTTTTGATCTTACTCGTAAGGTTACGTCTGACGACGAGGGTGACAACATGTATGCCGACTCTTCCTCCAGCTTTGGCGATACGGAAGATCTAAACAACAAGTACTCTGATGACTTAATACATAAGCATGACCCTCAGCAGTCACCCTCTGAGCCCCCGTCGAAGAAGAGGAGGCTTTCGTTCAGAGAATAGACATTTTTGAACTATTTATTGTTAACGCATTTGCTTACCTATCTTGAAGTTCTGGTTCTACTTTCTGGTAATTTTTAACTGAAGGTTTGTCATCACACCCATGACCAATTGTGCTTTAGTTGATACTTGTTTTCAAGAGTTGTCTCGTTGTCTCGTTTTAATCTACGGTATCAGTCGACTTGGTCAAATGTCGAAACGACTTGTGTACTTGTACATGTATTCATAGCTCTACTTCGACATGATGCGCGTGGTGTTGCGCGTGGGAAGGTTAAAGAAAGAGTACGAGTGCGGCGTGCAGGGAGCATGCGTGAGAAAAATAGCTGCCAGCGCCGTATTCAGACACAGCTCTACTATCCCCATCCTACCCAAAACACATCATCCCTCTCCTCAGCTCTATCCATTTTTTAGCAAAAGAGACACAGGTACTCGTTCAGTTTCATTCCTCGAGGAAGCCTGCTGAAATGCATATGTTGCATTGTCATCTCGTTGCATAGAGCGATATCTCGAACTAGACCACAATTTCATAAATCTTTCGAAACAGGGCCAACATGCAAGCTATCAAATGTATGTGCTCTCTGATAAAAACTTGGGTTAACTCATGACCGCCCTATCAGGTGTTGTGGTAGGGGATGGTGCTGTAGGAAAGGTTGGTTTTCTCCCAGCGTTGATTACAGTGAACAGGTGTTGAGAGGTTTAGACTTGTTTGCTGATCTCATATACTACCAATGCTTTCCCGGTGCGTGCTTCTGCTTTCATTTTGACCATCAAGCTAATTTCTGTGATAAGGGAGAATATATTCCTACTGGTAAGCTGAGCAAAGAAGAATTTTGAGCTCATTTTGAACCCCAAAAACCAGTTTTCGACAATTACTCGGCAACGGTTATGGTAGATGGAAAGACCATATCTTTAGGTTTATGGGATACTGCTGGCCAAGAAGATTATGATCGCCTCCGACCATTGTCATACCCCCAGACGGACGTTTTCTTGATCTGTTTCTCCCTTGTCAGTCCCCCGAGCTATGAGAACGTCAAGACAAAAGTCAGTCTGTATCTTACTTCTAATCTGTATACCTACTAAAGCGCTCCAGTGGTATCCTGAAATCACACACCATGCCCCATCCACCCAAATCGTGCTTGTAGGCACCAAGCTTGATCTTCGCGAAGACCAGCAGACAATTGAGAAGCTGAGAGACCGGTAAGTGTCAAGAACCTGCCCAAATTTGACAGGCCTGCTGACACGTTTCAGGCGTATGTCACCCATCACATACTCGCAAGGCGTTGCCATGGGCCGTGACATTGGGGCCGTAAAGTATCTTGAGTGCTCTGCACTAACTCAGAAAGGACTTAAGACAGTTTTCGATGAGGCAATCAGGGCTGTCTGTAAGATTGAGCACCAACTTCAGAAATACGTCCTTAACAATTTTTTGAAGTAAACCCTCCTCCACCTAACAAAGACAAAGATAATGGGAAGCGAAAAAAGTGCATAATCGCCTAGAATGGACGTTTTGATTTACTTGCCTTTTATTGCTGGTATGGTTCCTATATTAGGAGTGATGTTTATTTGGGAAAGATGTGCACATATTGGCACATCAAATGGGTACCAAATAGATTTGTAAGAGGTACATATAGGCAATGATTTATTTGGCATGTATAAGCATCAGATTTTTACAATAACCTATGCCTGCGTCACCTAGCCTCTTTCTCTCTTCCCTATTTAAGTACTTTGCGTAGCTATCGCGGACTGCCACCGAGCCCCGCGTAATAAATTGATGATTTTTTTGAAAAAAAGCTAGGCTGTTCTAGTTGGGTTCTGCTCATCTTAACATCAGATAATACTAATACTTTAAACCTGGTTGTAGAAAACCAGGTCTAATATATTATTCGATATCTAGATGAGCAAAACCAACTAGCCTAGTTGTACAAAACCAGGTCCTAATATTTATTTAATACTCAGATAAGCATTTTTTATGTATGAATTATAGTTAATCTGTGTGTAGACCTGGTAAATTGCATAGGAAAATGTGTACATTGTCATATACCAAATTTCCAGTTTTACTATTTCTTTTTATTTTTTATTTATTGAATTCTTCTATTTCCATACTTTGAATTATCTACTCCTGTAAAATTACATTGTAAATTAATTTCCCCTATTCTAGAATAGTATGAATACAAATTAATTAATGCATTGATTGACTATGTGTCATGCTTCTTGGATTTGATTCAGATCTGAGTCATTCCGTTACCTATTTTACCTGTTTCATGATAGAATTATTCACAGACACAAGGAAGTATTCCTGAACGAAGACTAATGGCCAAGTGAGAGCAAGAATCATAGCTTTCCCAGTGCTTTCAATTCTCTTTTGTTGTTTGTCACTAATGATGCTGATTATCTAAAAATAAATAATTAGGTAATTTGATCATCCGGCACGATCATTCGTTGATCATTTGTTAATCATTTGGTTGTCCCACGTGTGAGATGCTTCAGGCGAAATGAGACCTGCTAAGTGACTCCGTATCTCCTCACTTTCTTCATGGCTAAGGACGCCCCTTGCGCATACGTCACTTTGATCACGACAATATCATATCTACCTGGAGTTTTGGTCCTTTTCTATAGCTTGCGTTCCACAGCTTCTCGCTATCCCCTTGTAGTGATGGTCACCCCCTCAGTTTCCCAGGATGCCAGAGATATCCTGACAAAGAGCGGCATAGTTTTGAGGGAGATTCAATCACTCTATCCACTGTCTGCTTCCGGAGAGCAGCTCTGCGAGGACCGATTCGTTGATACATGGACGAAACTGAGGTCAGTACAAACTAAGACCCACTCTTGTGGTGGAGACCTGACTTGGCGAGCAGGGCGTTTGAGTTGCTTGAGTTTCGGGTCAGAGGAATTGACTGACTGACTGAGACTCTCTCCTCTCATTAGTGTTTTTCTAGCGCATTGTTTTACTGGATTGTGACATGTTGATCAGGCGCAATATGGATGACCTTTTCGACCTCGACCTGGCTGAGGACCAAATTGCTGCCACTTACGTTTGTGCTTGCAATCCCCGCAAGTTCAAGCATTATCCGGTAGATTGGTACGCGAGACAGACATCCATGGCCTCAGGTGTTGTCAGCTCAAGCTGTTTCAACAACAGGACACCCGAAAATTGTGCATACTCTTCCTATGTCCAGATCAACGCCACATTGGATAGAAAGATCCCCAATGCGCCTCGCGCACACAGCCTACTTAATTCCGGATTAGTCGTTCTCACTCCTTCCAAGGAACAGGCCAATAAACTCTTCAAGTTGATCACATCCGCTCGCAATCTTACGAATTATGTTTTTCCGGACCAGGACCTACTTTCCGAAGTTTATGCAGGGAAGTGGAAGCCTATATCATGGGAATATAACGCGCTGAGAATGCTTCGAACTGTCCACCCAGACGTATGGGATGATGAAAAAGTGCGGTGCGTCCATTACATCTTCTCCGATAAACCATGGACGTCCAGGAAAAATCCGGATGTAAACGCATTGCATTTTGGTATTCTGCATGAATGGTGGTGGAAAGTGTTCGATGAAGTTTCCCGTGATTTGGATTCTTTGGGCTCACAATTCATTCAAAAATACGTAGACAATTCTGTATGAACAACTCATGAACAAACTGCAGGAGAGACGGCCTATGCGTACATACTATACAATATATGCAATGAGCTGTTTCTGAAAATTGTGTTGATCAACGCATATACCTCGGTTATCAGACAAATGTCACTTCCGAGCGGTATGGAAGGTTTACATATGACTGTCTCATGCCCTCCATGCAACATGTACTTGATCGGTTCGGAACCTACCAATGATATAAAAAAGACTGATGTCATAAGAACCAAATTTATCCCACCTTTGTGTACAACTAGTCTTCTCGAGGGGGGTTGTTTGGCCCATTCTGTACGCTAGGAGGCCAGCCTGGGCAATCATAATACCGTTATCGATGCAGAACCTATCCCTCATTCATTTGTAAACATCAACTCGGCCAGAAAACACTCGCCTCTCGTCAGTCGCGAACACCTGACCACCTCTCTCTTGAGCCATGATTCCCATCATTTCCTGTAGTCTTTCGTTGCCTGTTCCAAAGTCATAGTTGGATTGTACTCGAACAAGCATTAACAAGTGCTCTCACAGCCAACGCCTCCGACAATCAAAACCTCCTTGCTTCCAATATGCGCCATGGCCCGTTCTGTGATCTCAACCAGCATTGCAAAAACCGTTTCTTGCAAAGAGAAACACAGATCAGCAGGGGTGATGATGTCAATGTCATTCTCATCCCGTGGCTGACCGTCGGGACGAAACCTTTTATCCAGCGTATAAGCCTCTACAGACGTCAGGATTCCAGACAGACTGACATCCATTCCTTTTGTTGCATAAGGCAGATGGACCAGTCGCGTCCCTCTATATGAGGACTCTTGTCAGTGTAAACTCGGTGACAGTCATGAATGCACTTTACTTTTTGCTTGCTTGCTCTATATTGTAACCGGGGCTGGGATCATTACTCAGATTGATCACTCTGGCGAAACGATCTAGGCAGTTGCCGACAGCAATATCCAAGGTCTCGCCAAAAATTCGGTAACACTGTCGAGAATATGCAATCACCTGGGTGTTGCCACCGGAGACGTATAGGACAACGGGATTGTCCGCTCCGGTAATTTCCCGACCCATCTCGATATCTGTTGAGCCATCAAAAGGGCGATCAGACTACCTGCTAGAACTGTGACTCACGCCCAACACAATGGTTTACACCAACCAAGGGTTTGTTGTACAACAACGACAGCGTGCGAGCCACCAGTGCAACAGATTGTAAAGGTGCACCCATTCCAGGACCTGTGTTCAAGCACAGTGAGCAATACAAGGTTACATCTAGTCTACAAAATACTCACCCTGAGTGAAGCAGATGCAATCGACATCGTGAATAGATACGCCAGCCTTCTCCAAGGAATCAGTGATAACGTGAAGCGCCCATTCACGATGGTGGAGAGCCGTATCGCGGGGCTGAAATCCTTCTCCTGGAGGCGTAATATACGTGTGTCGAACATTTGAGAGCACAGATGCTGCACCAGCCTCGGAATGTTTGATCACGCCTGCGCCGAGCTTGTTCGCCGAGCCTTCAAGCCCGAGAGCAAGGTAAGGGCGTTCTGAGTGAGAAGGAATATAAGACGTCTGGATCTACTTGATAGACGGTGTAAGCCAACCCGGGTTCTTAAGTGGATTGTGTTTCTTGAGTCTACCGGGCATGACGGGAAGAAAGCTTGATCTCAGCGATCACCTTGATCAAGGTGATATGCGAGCTTGGTCATCATCATCATTGTTTTCCCTTTCAGTTGAATCCACACAAGGAAAAAAAGCAAACTGTAGTAGTACATGATGACTCATCCAGATTCAGATTCTTCTCGAAAGCTGCAAATCATCTGTACATTTCAACTCTTGAATTGTCATGTTCCTCGATACTGTAAATCGTAGTAATAAATGTCTGAGAATGTGGATCATTGTTCTCGTTGCATAAAACTGGCAATAAGTAATCCTCGTGCACCATATCATCAGTTTGGGGAAACTTCGGAAATCCAAATAATGATAGTAGTAGAGCGCGGTTCAAAGTCGGACAGAAACCACGCGAGAAATAAATATTAACTTGCTAAATGAGTGGATAAGAAGTCGATCAAAAATGAACCAAAAAAAACAAGATCATGAGAGCAGGCGTAGAACAAAACGTTGCAAGTCAGGGTATAGGTATGTTAATAATGGAATCAGTTCTGCAACAATCGGTTGCCAGCACTCCGTTTGATCTGTTGCGAACGGGGGTTACCTTCATTGTCATCATCGCGGGTTCGTTTGGTAACTCGACTGTGCTGGGTACTGCTATGCTTGGCGCGGAATGCGAGAAGCCCTGCATACAACTCATCGTCAAACTTCGCACACTCAAGTCTGACACAAGGAATAGAGAATTCTCCAGAGTCGTAGGCTGCTTGAATATCGTCTTTCGATCGTGGGTCTCTGGTTTTGTTTTTGGTAAGTTGAGCATAGTTCTGCTTGACCTATTTGAGATACTGCCAGTCAAACCAAATACGATCTCTTCAAATCAACGAGTACAGCGTACCTCCTGTCCAAGGCCTTCCCATTCTGAAACATTCAATGACTCCACGCGACTGACTCTGTACACCCCTAGATACCTGAAGTTTCGTTCACTTTTTTGTCCGCACTTGGGTATTCCAACAAACAAATTGCACAATTTTGGAATCGTGTATGTATCTTTGTCCCGGCCCAGGCCAACGAACATATAGCCGTGTTGCCGAGGGACAGAGGGACACCAAGGATTGTGATCCAACCTCGGGCATAGATACTCTTCAATGTTTCGACCCCTCGCAAGGTCTGTTCCACTGGATGATACTCTTTTCCATCAGTCAGTCAGTGTCTTTCCCGATTTCAAGTATTGAATTTGACATACCGAACAATCATAGACTGAATATTACCCCCGATTGCGGCACTTATAAAGCTACGAGTGAACTTGTTATCTTCGTCATTGATGTCAATATCGGGGATGATGATAGGTAGTGACGCTAGAGCTTCTTGTCGACGAGATGACATGGACAGCACTGGCCCATTGTTTAGTTCAGCAACAATTGTTACATCGTTGGAAGATAAGTTGATGTCAGCAGGCTCTTGTTTAACATTTTTGATCTTGGCCAATGGTGTTTTCGGAACTCCGCTTGAAACTCGTGTGCTGGAACCTTGAATTGGAGACGCGGCGTCGAATGCTCCTTTAGCATTTCGTGTCTGGGTCCAAAATGTTAGCCGAACTGTGACCTAGTAATTGGAAGCTTTACAATATGACGAATACGAGACAGCTTATCAATAGTCCTCCGGAGATCTGCATTGCTATCTTTGGCCTTTTGCAGGTATTCCTTAGTAGCTGCCAGATCCACTCGTAAGCTTTTATTCGAGGATTCAAGATCTTGCGTGAGGCTTTGCAGTTCTCGGATCTGCAGGGATTCTAATGTTGTCAGCACCATTGGACCTCGGGATTATCACTTGCCTCGGATTCTAGCGAGGCCATTTCTTCCTGAAGCTTCACAACCTGTTGGGCGCCCATGCTATGCATTTCCGCCTTTAGAGGATAAACTGATAGGACCACTTGAGAGGCTTCTGGAGTGAACTTACAGCCTTTGTTTGGATTTCGGCATTGGTTTGTTCAGCTTGCTGTAGTCTCGTTCTGAGACCGGATATCTGTTTCAAACTTTGGGTTACATGATTAACGAACGACTGACAAGAACCTACCGTGTTCGTCATAGTTTCTTTCTCCGATCGAAGGTCTGCCAATTCTGAGCTCGCTTGATTGGTCTGTACTTGGACCTGGGACTGTAGTTCCATCTGTTTCTTGAGCTCTTCAACCTCTCGTTTCAAGATTTGTTCGTTATTTCGCGCGTCATCCAACTGGACAACGTCAAATGAGCATTCAACATTGCCTGGAGAATGGTCGGACTTGTGCGCACCTCTTTTAATTGCCGCTGATAACTAATCCGAGCTTCCTCCAACCTATCGCTTGTTTCGTCAAGGTCTATGTTTCCACCATTGTCACGTCTTATTGCGATGGGGGAATGACGCCTGACAAGGTCCTTGTTCTGAGCCTGGGTTTTCAGTCGGCTCATTTGGTGCTGATAGTTGTTTCGCTGAGGAAGATGGTAAACCAAACAATCCGACAGTTGTCTATGCCGCCTCACCTCCTGTTCGACCTCAGAGAGACGCTTCTTGAGGTCAACCACTTGTTGAGATGACTCGGCCCATTTCTTGAGGACGGACGCGAAAAACTCGTCCTCCATGCCTAAGCCACCGTAATCAAGGGTGCGAACAAGAGTGAACAAGAGTTGGAACACGCGCTGAGCGCTCAAAAACTAAAGTATCACATGACGACGAGCATATGTCTGCATCATCAAACGTGCCTCAAATATGCATTAGAGTCTAATCAAAAGGTATCCTAGCATCCTGACACAAAACTCTAAACAAAAAGGTCACTTCAAAGCATAAAGGTGAGAGGATTTTCCAGATAGCCCTTGAAGGCGGCCAACCATTGAGCACCAACAGCACCATCAACAACGCGGTGATCTGAGCTTAGTGTGGCCTTCATGACTTGTACCGTCTTGAAGCCCCGCTCCTCCTCAGGAGCGGGTACCAAGGTAGGTTGCGTTGAACCAATGGCAAGAATGCATGACTGAGGAGGGTTTATGATGGCAGTGAAATGATTGATGTCATACATTCCGAGGTTGGAGATGGTGAAAGTACCGCCCTGGAAAGGAACAGATATATCAGGACACCGGACATAAATATTCAACGAGATATCCACCTGATACTCGGATGGTGACAGCTTGCCATCACGAGCTTTCTTAGCGAGAGCCTTGGTTTCGGCCGAAATGGTAGCAAGGCCTTTGGAACCAACGTCTTTCACAATAGGTGTAATGAGACCAGAGGGCGTTGCGACGGCCACGGAGATGTCAGCCTTTTTGTATCTGTACAGCGTGAGATGAGGATTTACTGTTAAAACAGGTTCAACTCACTGCCTGATAACCTCACCGAGCCATGCTGAATTTGCCTCGGGGACGTCAGAGAGGGCACAGGAAGCAGCTTTGACGATGAAATCATTGACACTGAGTTTGGAAGTTTTGTCCTTGTCTGTTAAAGCCTTGTTGAAAACTTCTCTGAGCTTCAGTGTTTTATCCATGTTAATTTCAATGGTAAGGTAATAGTGAGGGAGTTCCTGCTTGGACTGTGTCAGGCGGGCGCCGATGGTACGTCGCATATTTGAAAGGGGGATGTCGACATAGTCCTGGGTGGATTCAGCGACAGCGGGAGGCCGGAGAGTGGCAGGTTTGAAGGATTCGACGTCGGCGCGGATGATGCGGCCATTAGGACCTGTTCCTTTGACTTGAGCGAGAGGAATACCGCGCTCAAGGGCGATTTTTTTGGCGACTGGACTAGCGAAGACGCGATCGCCGACAGGCAGTTCTGGCATCGTCTCCGGAGCAGGTTTGGACTGGGAAGTCGGAGGAGGAGGGGTAGAAGGCTTTTGCTCGGGAACCTTTTCTTGCTTTGGAGGCGCCTGCTTTGATGCTTGTTCTGCGAGAGCGGCCGCACCCGAGAAATCATCGCCCTCCTCTCCGACGACTGCAATGACTGAGCCAACCTGAACGCCCTTGGAGCCCTCAGGGACCTGCGACAAGTTGAGACAATGGAGATGGAGGTGAAAAAAGGACTCGCGATGATTTTGGCGAGAATGCCATCGTCCTGGGCCTCGACGTCGATTGTGGCCTTGTCGGTCTCCTGCCCGGCGGTGAGTTGGCATTGAAGATATGGATATGGGTGTTTACACGAACTATTTCGAGAAGAACATCACCTGAGGAGAAGGAGTCGCCTTCTTTCTTCTTCCAGGACGCAATGCCGCCCTCGGTCATTGTCGGGCTCATAGCGGGCATGTTGAAGCGCGAGAGTGCGCCGCGCCGCGCTGAAAGATGAAAACCTGAGAAGGATGTGAGAAGAGAGGTCGTAGAGAGACTTTTGGGACGTACGGCGGGCGAATGAGGTTGTGAGGTAGGAGGCCATGGGTGTAAGAAAGAGAGTAACAACAGAGACAAATTCGATGACTCTTCTACCCGGGCAGCCCATTCCCATTCCTCGCGGGCCAACTCTCCAGCTCGGCCCTGGCACCTACTCCAGGGACAACCAAGTCCGCTCCAGCATCATGGGTGTTCCCCACTTCCAGGCCTCTGTTTGTGTTTTTTTCTATCTCGGAATTCCAGTCTCTGTAACTCGTGTGCTGTTGCGCAGACAGTCTCTGTGCCCCGGACTCGCCCTCATGCGCCGTCTCCTGGGTCTGTGGTGCTCGGCACAGTGACTCGGCTGTCGCCCGTGCAGGCGCTGCTATCGATTGGTGTGGTCGATGGAGTCCCGCTGCCTGCTGGCGAAGAGTTTGTGGGTGTAGTCCGGACACAGGACGTACGGGCGACTGAAAAGGACCGGGTGAAAATCGGGGACTGTTTTCGGGGCGGCGATGTTGTTCGCGGTGTTGTGGTGCGTATATTCTGTTCTACCGCTGCACCCATGCAGACAAAATTCCAGATGTCTCTTGGAGATGCCCGGAGCTACTTTGTGACCACGGCTCGCAATGATCTCGGGGTGATATTTGCGACGAGTGAGGCAGGTAGGAAGGCGATGCTCGCTGGACATGGCCCAAACTCACATCTGCGGACAGGGTCGACCCTGGAGCCTGTGTCCTGGCAGGAAATGCGCTGCGCAAAGACAGGCAGGCTGGAGAAACGCAAGTGCGCAAAGCCAGAGGACTTGTAAGACGATTTCAGTACTTTACTAGTCTATAGACACAATCCAAATAAGGAATAACACTCCTCTTGCGGCTCTCTCATGTCCGCCGTCCTCTCCCCAGATGCCCTCCCCAGGGACTGGCATCTGTCGCAGGATGAGTATGTCTCTTCTCTCTGGCCGCCATTGCTCTCACAAACCCCAACAGCTACGCCTCCGCACAGACGGACTGGCGGGCAAAGTATCACGAAGTGCGTCTCCTTTCTTTCCCTCGTTGCTTGACTCAAGCGCCGCAGATCGTCGATATCCTTGCCCTCACTCGAGAGGAGCTCGAGGACTTCCAGACCACCAGCAGGGAGCTCGAAGCCGAAATGGAGGCTGACTTGGAAAGATCAACCAAGCTGGAAAAGGAGCTCAGAGAGAGGGCCGCAAAGACCGACTCGGAACGCGACGAATGGAAGGTGCGTCGTTTCCCAACCCTCTTGTCTGCTCTGTTCACCCGGCTGCTCCACAGAGCAAGTACATGTCCCTTCAAACAACACACAACACCACTACAACTTCACTACAACGGGAGCTCGACAAGCTGCGGCAGGAACACCAGCTCACAAAGACAGCTCTCAGGGATCTCGAGCTCGGAGCAGATGATCTAGAGCGGAGCAAACGCGTTACATCTTCGAGTCTCATAGACATGGAGGCCAAGTATACCAAGACCCTCGAAGAGAAAATTCTTCTCGAGCACGAATTGATTGAGAAAGCAAGCCTGGAAGAAGAGATGCAGCGGACCAAGGATGAACTGAGAGGTCAGTTGTTTCATTGTCCTCCTCTTGTTCTGCCTAACATCTTATCTTAGACGCCCAAGATGAAATAGCCATTCTTAGGGAACAGCTGACATCCGCCATTGCATCCACCAGAGAGAGACAGCATTCAAAATCCTCATCTTTACAGCGATTCCCCGATATCTCCACTCCCTTAAATGAAGACCTGCTCAACTCCAGGAGAGATCTTCAACTGTCCGACTTGTCTCCTGTCATGGAATCGACGCCTTCTACTTCCACGACAGCTACAATAACTCCCAAGCGCAACCCACTCTCCAAATCATCTGGCCAGTCTATGCTTCTGCAACGTGCAGGTTTTGCTTCTGGAAAACCCACAAATCTCCCATCTCCCATCTCCTCAATGTCTCGGTCAACTACCCTACCAAGTCTCTCCAGTCCTCGTACCCCTATCAACTCTCGTCTACCTACGTCCCGTACCACCTCCTCATCTTCCACATCTTCAGCCATTCCCAAGAACAAAGGAGTTCAGATGGTCTCTGAGATGCGGGCAAGGGTCCGTGTGCTAGAGCAGAAGATTCATACTCGCGTCCCACGGTTGAGAATGGGCAGTATTACGGGGCGCGCCAATCCATCAGTATCTCCCGTCAACGCTTTGGGTAGTTCCTCCTCCTCCTCGTCCGCTTCGTTAGCAACCACAGCAAAAACCAGCCTCGATAGCATCCGGCGCAGTGTAGACTCTCGACAAAGCAACGAGCCTGAGCCGAAAGGGAACCATCGTGGTGATACATCGGGCTGGGTATTAGTCATGGAAGATTCACCATCTCCCGTAAAAGTTCGAGAAGTAGAACGCCCGAGGGAAAGGCGGCGAGTTTCTAGTCCCAATAGTCCAAACGCATACCTTTCTGGATCTTCTAATGTTGGGATCACTTCACCCACTTTTGGCAAAGACTTGAATCAAAGTACAAAGAATACTGGAATCCGTCGACCAGCATCTCGTCTTTCTGGTACCAGCCTGAGTACAACAACTACGAGCAGTTCGATACCTACGCCCACTTCGCGTCCAGCAACACCTACATTACTCCCACTATCTACAAGTGGGCTTACTAGTACCCCAGGGTCAAAACGTTCTATACCATCAGGAGGTGCAGTTTTTGATTCGGGCGGTCAGAAGCGAACCCCGTTGAACGCTAGCCCGACCCGCCATTCCTCGGATTATGTCCGGATTGACCGGTCGACAATCTTGCCTAGACGATCTGGGTTCAGCATGTCCACTCCAAGATCTTCAGTCTATGATGAGATGAAGCCATTCCCGCAGTCACCGAGCAAACTGAACTTTCATCCTCCAAAAGTACCATTGAGTGGTTCTGTATTGACTAAAAGCCGGATAGGACGGCCGAGAGGTGCTGGGCTGCGAAGGAGTGGTTCTAACAGTGGTATGGAGTCCGAATTCTCGTCAGGAGATGCCTTGGATATCAAGGATCCACGGAGTCCGAGACCTGGAAGTTGATGGTGCATGGCTGCAGATTGAAAGTAAACTTATATGGCTGGAGTTTTTTTTTCTTGCATTCCGATTCGTTCATCTCATTATCGAGAGAGAGAGAGAGAGAGATTGAGATTCAATCTGCTCATAGTCACATTCATTTCGTCTGTTAAATTCCTTCCTTTGTCCATAATTCCTGTTTGTTCGTAATGACTCCTGTGACGATTTGATGGTATCCTACTGCTGCAGTATACTTTGAACGACTTTTTCTTTTTGACTTATTCATATGCGCCTATTTTTGTTGCCGCATAGATTCGCGTAGTAGTGTAGTACTGCCCCTGAAATAATGGAATACCAGAATTGGTTCGTGTGATCGGCGCCGACATCACTCCCGTAGTCACTTTTTCACACCCCCTCCCTTCCCATGGCTAATGACAACTCAAACTTGAAACTCGAGCGGTCCCTCAACAAGCAAGTCATCCTCGATGAGGATGAGTATACAGCAGCACTTGCCGATATCATCAGCAGAGATTTCTTCCCCTCTCTCGTCCACTTGGATGCCACCAACGACTATCTAGACGCCGTACGTTCTCGAGATTCAGACTCGATAGCTGCATCTGTGCAGAGACTCCATCAGGTTTCCAATACCCCAGTATCGGGGCCTTCAACGAGCAGAAGAGCACCTGCCCAGACGCCTGGCCCGACACCCTACGTTTCATTTCCCAGTGACACACCCTTCCACACTGATTTAGAGGAGAATGTCGAGCGAGCGTCAAAAAGGCCACGCTATGACACTTCTTTGTCTCTGGATGAATTCCAAACACGGTATACTTCCGAGGATAACTCTAGTTTCACTCAGATCCTGGACCAAGAAAACACGAAGAGGAAGGAGAATTATACCTGGGCTTGGGAGGCTCAAAAGAGAGTAGAAGCGCAGAGGGACAGGATGATTGAAGTGAGAGAACGGATGCTGATTGAACCTGCTGGTGGTGTTATTCCCGGCGTACGGGAGAAATTTAGGATTGAGGCTCCAAGACCTGTAGGGTTGATCACGGCTGCTGCTGCAGAACCAAAAGACAAGGGCGAGGAAGTTGGAAAGGATAGAGAATTGGCTGTCGTGGTGAAAGCGACAAGTGTTGAGGAGGCGACAGAGGCCGTTATGGCGCCCAGGAAGGATCAGAGAGCGGCAGGTGTCGATGGTTGGAAATTCAAGGTGAAAAAAAGCATTCACTCCAACTCAAAGTGCTGATTTATGAAACAAAAGACAAGGAACTCGTTGATGTTTTCACCTGATGCTGACGTTTCGCCTTACCATCCGCCACCTAAAGCTACGAGCACTTCTGACAAGAAGCAGGAATTAAAGATGATCTCTCATGGAAACACACGACTGGTGGAGCAGGAGCACAAGACGAATTCATCTGGACTATCTGAACCTCCAAGTCCGACGCGTAGCAGGATAGACGCAGCGATCAGTGGCACGCCCTGTACGTCATCCGATGACCTGGCTCGTTTCAAAGTTTACACAAAATACTCCACAGATCGACCAAAATCACCGAGTCTCAGTGATATCGGTGCATTGGTACCCAATCTACCGAATCCTACGCCAGAACAATTAGGTTCAGAGGCTGTGAAACAGTTAATGACATGGGGCACCCTTAATGCAACGCCCAGGATCTTATCTCGGCCGGAGGATATAGATGTGGCAGAGCCTAGGACGCCATTTCATATACGTGAAATGTCGTCACGCGAGGCTCTTTCACGCAGACTAGCCAACTCAGCCTCAAAGAACCTGAGAGCAAAAGCGGAAATGACAGGGCTGCAAACCCCGGGTGTTTCCCGAGGGGGGAGATCGAAAGGAAATATGGGACCGCCTTCGTGGACACCCAGACGTGCAGAAGCTGCAGGAAATCTGACACCTGCCGCCAGAAGGTTATTAGAGCGCAGCACATCGGGTGCGTTTGCGAAGAGGACAGAAACCGCCGGCACCGGATCTGGACGGGAAAGAGACCTTAACCGTGTGCGCTGGACGCCAACACCGACATCCAGCAGAAGAGTGGGATAAGATGCATGAATTATCACTTGGTTGAGAGCTGGAAAATTTTGCAATACAATACGCGAATATGGTATCATAGCAGAATATACTTTAGGCATTGAACGAATATTATGGACCTACGTCAGATAATTTACGACGTTTTGCATCTGGTGTAGGATTGAGATCCTCTGAAGGAGAGTCACGACTATGAACGACGGATTTGTTAGAGGTTTCGTCAGCTAAAGGTGTCGATTTAGTCTTTTTCTTGACGACAACGCCTTTGAGGGACTTCTTATTGGTGGTTGCTCTGGGAGGCTGAGGTGTAACTTTTGGTTTTGAGGTTTTCCCGGAACCCGGGACTGGTGGTGGACTGTTCAGGCTACTGGCGCGAGCAGCAACAGCTCTAGAAGATGGGTGAGTCGATGAGAGCGCAGAGAAAGGCGAATCGCACTGCTTGAATTGTTTGAGCTCTTCACCGTCTTCTTGCTTGCGCTGGCGCTCCTCTGCTTCTTGGCGTTGTCTGATGGAGTCGAGGAACTGAATCTCGTCCTCCTCCAGTGCACGAAATTGATTTGCTATGGAATATTGTACGTCAGAACTCAAGTGAAGCGTAAGCGAGGAAGAAGGACCTAGTTTGTTCTTCTCTTCCCATTCCTCCTGCTTTGCTATCTGACGCAAGGATCAGACCAAACTAGTGACGAGGAAGGGAGCACATACCCTATTCGCAGCGAGTTTCTAGAGACGTGGAAGACCAGGAAGGGGCGTGAACATGAGAGAAGGGCGAGAGATGGAGAACCTACTTCCGCAAGACTACGACCATCGTAGGCATCTTCATGGTGGAGGCGGGGAGGAGGCTCCTGGCCGAGCCTGGCATAGGCAGCTTTCCACTGGTCCTCCCTGCGCTGCTTTGCAAGGTCTATCTCGTCCTGAGAGACGAAGCGAGAGCCGACGGGGCCCTGGGAGAGCGAGGGGATGTCCATGTGAGTGGTTGTGGGAAGAGACTGGAGATTAATAAATAATCAATAAATGGATGACTGAGTATGTCGCGCTCGTCTCTGAATGAGAGCATTCCAAAGCGACCCTCGCTGCCCCCCATCAAAGTCGTCACATCCCCTCGTATGTTTTCCATATGTTTTCCTTTCCTCATCCACGCCGCTCATCCTCATTTAGCATGGGCCCGCGACGAGCCACCGTCTCCAACCACCACCAGACTCTCTCCTACCCTCGACAATCCTCACTCCAGCTCCAGACCATTCGATGCTGCCTCCTCCCACACTCTCCCCTCTCAGGGCGAGTCTCGTTGGTGGTCCTTCACTCTCCAGCGCCGAGGGCTCAGAGATTTCCTGCCCTCTTCCGCCAGCCTCCAGCCTTCCTCTTTCTACCGCAGGGCAGACAAGGAAAAGAGTGCAGAGCCGCCTCGTGAACACCTTGAGGCTGCCCACCTCGCTATCCCAGATCCTGCCCTCCAGCTCACCCAGCACCAGGCCAACTCACCTGGATGGGACACTCCCTGGACTTCTCGTCCGAATGCACAGGGACCCCTTCGCAAACGTGATACAGAAGCAGCCTATTTCAACCCAAGTCCTCCCCCAGACGAGGAAAGGCTCTCTATCAATATCACCCGCCGCAAAAAAATCCGCAGATTCATTCTTATCAATCCCTATGTTCCACTAGTGAGCCTCGTCTTGATGCTCGCTTCATCTGAGGTTCATCGGTTTCACAGCTGTTCCGTGTAATCAATATCGCCTTCACCACTGCTACACTCGGCATAGCCATTCGAATACGCCGTATCGAAAAGAGCAACCACGCAATGGGGGCTGTTGGCAGTTCCCCGTAAGTTTGATTTGCACCTCCTCTTCCCTGTGGGTTATATTGATCCCTTGCGATTAGTACCGTGGCTATCATCTTTGCCCCTCTGACCCTCCTCCATGTAATGGTTGCCATTTATGTACGCCTCATCAGTTCCTATCATGATCTTCGTTACGTATTTTTATACAGCTCGAGTATTTTGGCCGTCCAGTTGGCCTTTGGCAAACTTCCGGCAAGCTAGCCCACACTTTGTCGGAAGTGCTCTTTATCTGCGCCTGGTCTGCTGCGCTTTCCCTCTGTTTCGACAACTATTTCACCTCTCTCATTCCCTGTGCGCCGCCATCGGCCATTTCGTGGTACAACGAAATGCCTCGACCTCCCAGTAATCTGCCTCGGTTTGAAGGCAGCGTGGGAGATCGAATATGCGACAGCCAACTTATCTTGATTTGCCTTGTTGGAATTGGTCTTGTTGCTTATTGCAGCAACCTCATCATCAGTCTCTTCCGCATATTTGAAAAGGTTAAATATCAGCCACACCAACGACATTGATAATTTTATTGGTCCATCTTTTTCAATCCTCCTCGCATTTTTGGTCTCCCAACCTGTCCCTGCCATCTGAGTAAATGGACCTTGTGTAGTTAAACTTTGACTCGCGGTGTTTTGTATGTATGCATTGCATATGAAATCATATGTAACCTTTTTTTGTTTTCTATATCGATAATTTATATAGTGAGATCACATTTGGCAACTCTTTATGGGAATCAAATTCATCTCAGATTAGAATTTGATACGTTCCTCAGAATTCCCCCGGATTCTTACAGGAAGTCATTAACATCAAAGAACCATCAACGGAAGGGGACTAGCTGCTCCTGTGTGCTCATTATAGGTGTTGGTGGTTGTTGAGATTGAGACATTGTGTTATCGTCCCAAGTTTCTTCTTTAGCCCTGGTTGCTTTCTTCTGTCTATAAAATGGATGCCTTAGGACTCGACCCTGCTCGCGTTCGCGTAGTTGCTCAACTTTTTAAAAAGGACTATGCGATTGGTCTACTCTTCCTATCAGCTGTCGTTCTGCTGTGGACTGTTTCAAGCTTTGTCACCCAGGCAAGTCTTGCGCCGTTGTGAGATGCACTTCCTTCTTGAAACCTGTTCAGGACCTCTTTAGAAATGGATATGAAAAGCCTTTCTTGTAAGGAGTCACGCTTATTGTGTAAAGGACATGCCTCTCAGGTCCACTTTTCAGAGTGACATATCTGAACACCAGTGCTTTCACGCTTTATCTAATACCCTTTTGTCTGCGGGGGCTCTGGAAAGCAAAGATAGAGCCTTCCGAGGATCTCAGCAGGTACTTTGTTACCTCCAGGTTGACTTTTGTTGGCTCACCGCAGTGTGCTCTTGTCAGGTCAGCGGAGGAACACCAACCTTTGGTAGTTTCGGAAGCGACTGGAGAAGCAGACATGCATCCGAGGTCGTCTAACGCTCCCTTACTACCACTTGATCACCATGAATCACCCTTGGATGTCTACCAGACGGCAGAACTGGCTTTTGTCTTTTGTCTAGTGTGGTTTGTAGCGAATTGGTCCGTGAATGCTTCATTAGATTATACAACTGTTGCAAGTACAACAATTTTGGCCAGCACCAGCGGTGTGTACACTCGATCTCCATGCTTGAGTTTAGGTTTTATAAATTTCATAACGGACAGGTTTCTTTACGCTTGGTGTTGGAAGGATTTTTCGTGTTGAAAAGTTGACAATTGTGAAAATTGTTGCTGTCTTTTTGAGGTGTATCCTCTTTTGTTTTCCCGCCCATTCATGAACTAATTTAAGAGTTTATAAGTTTCACTGGAGTTCTCCTTGTATCTCTCTCGGACTCTGCTCATTCCGGGGATCTAACTCCATCTAGAGATGCAAGTGGAACACAGCCTATAACTGCCTTCGAGCATGTCTCTCAACCACTTGTTGGGGATGCCCTCGCGCTCGTCTCAGCTTTTTCCTATGCTCTTTATGTGGTCCTACTGAAAGTGCGCATAAAAAACGAAAACCGTATCGATATGCAGCTCTTTTTTGGGTTCGTTGGTTTGTTTAACATTCTAGGGTGTTGGCCGTTGGGATTCATTTTGCATTGGACTGGTGTGGAAGTATTTGAACTTCCGACAAAAGCGGTAGAGTGGTATGCTATTATCACTAATGTACGTCCCGCAACACTTCCAGGTATAGTTCTGACGGGCGAACTCCTTGTGGTAGATGGTCATCACTTGGTCAAGTGACTATCTCTATGTGTTAGCTATGCTCCGAACCACGCCATTGGTGGTGACCGTTGGAGTCAGTCTGTCAATCCCTGTCGCTGTGCTGGGTGATTTCATGTTGAATGTACCTCTACATAAACAAGTACTGGTTGGTGCTGCCCTGGTGCTGATCGGGTTCATTGCGATTGGAACAGACGGATCTAGTATCGAGGAAGTCGATCCGGAAAGAAACTAGATGTAATAGTGTAGGATATGTAATGGCTATGGTTCCGCTTCTTGAGCGCTTATGCGTTGATTAGGTGTTTGCTAGAGCACCAAGTACCATTCTTGGGTTGTTCGGGTCGCACCCACAATGTAGTTATCTGCGCTAAACACACACAAAGATGCTTATCGGGGTTTCTTGAACCCCTGCGATCCGTCTCACTCTCTTGGCATCGTGATGGATGCGCTGGGAGAATCTGACTACACCGGTGGACACGCCCCTGTCAATTTGCTGTCCTCAGAACCTGATGAACGGGGCACACTGTGCCGGAGGAACGACCATACTCTGGGAGTAGCTCTGTTTTTGCTCGCAGTCCTCCTGTGGACTGTATCTGGGTTTATTATGCAGGTAAGACACCGATCGTTGATTTGTTGTTGGCTCTAACACTATTCTCTTACAGATCTTGTACAGACATGGCTATGAAAAACCGTTTTTGTAAGTCTAAATTGTTCACTCTAGGTGGGGTGGTCCAATGAACTCGTTATCAGAGTTACATATGCCGTTACAGGCTCGTATTCACTTTTCCTGGTCCCTCGACTCATTCAATGGTTGCGAAGGAAACCAATCAATAGTGTGGGGCAAGTCCTGTTGTTATCTCTCTCCCACGTCTCATATGTCTTACACGATATCAGGGTAGTAGATGAGTATGAGCCCTTTGTCAGCACAGAAGGTTCAAATGAAGAACTCGGAGAAACGCACGGTACATCTCAGCACGATTCTCTGATTCTGAGAAAGAGAGAGGGCGATACGATACCTCTGAGTTTTTGGGAGACGGTAGAGATTGCATTTGCATTCTGTTGGCTCTGGTTTATCGCAAATTGGGCAGCCAATGCTTCGCTCAATTATACCACGGTTGCAAGTTCGACCATCATCGCTAGTACAAGTGGTACGATCTTGTCTTCTTTCTACTCCTGAAAGGGGATGACGTTTATTTATGCTGGGTAGGTTTCTTTACACTTGGGATGGGAGTGCTCTTTGGCGTTGAGGGGTTCACGATGCTTAAATTGATGGCGGTGTTCACGAGGTAATGACCCTAGTATTTTTTGATCGCTCTACTTTTCCACAGTTATTATCCTAGTTTCTTGGGCGTCGTCCTCGTCTCGCATTCAGATTCTCAACCGACCTCATCAGCATCTGGTATGACAGTTTCCCCAGAAATACTGTTTGGTCTACCCATCCCTGCTCCTCAACGCCTTTTCGGTGATGCCCTTGCATTGATCTCAGCCTTGTTCTATGCATTCTATGTTGTTTTCCTCAAGGTGAAGGTGAAAATAGATTCGCGGATTGACATGCAATTATTCCTCGGTTTTGTTGGCTTTTTTGACCTACTTACTTGTTGGACTGTTGGCGTGATCTTGAATTGGACAGGTGTAGAGATTTTTGAGTTTCCAGAGTCAGCGATACAATGGTATGCTCTTCTTGCTATTGTATGTCCGTCCCTGCCTCGTCCTCCTCTTCCTACTCATATGTGAACACTTAGATGGTGATTCTCTTCCTTGGTGATTACTTATTTTTTATTGCCATGCTGAAAACTACGCCACTCCTTGCAACAATTGGGATTGGTCTGACAATCCCTCTTGCGGTGTTGGGTGACTTCTTCCTGAGCTCGTTAATCGTAGGCCAAGTTGTATTGGGTGCGGTCTTAGTTTTGATGAGCTTCTGCCTCATTGCATTGGAGAATTCTAGAAACAACAGGATTTCGAGAGGATAGTTGATGATGGCATAGACGCAGTTGCAATATCTATTTCAATGGCATCTGCAATTGCTCCTCTTCGTCGCGAAGGGTTGAGATGTTGAGACTGAATGATAAAGTGATGACCATAACAGGAACTTAGTTAGCTAGTACAACCTAAATTGGTGCGTTGAAAATGCTTTTGCTTCTTCCTCCTAGTACCTTGCCTCTGCCTGTTGTTCTCTCTCTGCAGCTTTTGTGGCTCACCAAAGCGGCGGAAACTGCAGTGAGGCAGCAACATTAAGCACTGCACATGGCATACAAAGCTTTTATACCATAGGTTTCAACCCCTACTGATTCTGATTATGAACAAGGACTGGGAAGGCTTGATGAAATTAAGAGAAGAGTTGTTGCACACCTTTCTGCTGCTGCTGGAAATGTGGTAGTACCCAATAAACAAAGATGTAGGTTTCTAAATGAATTTTACGGAAGTTTACTCAAGCATAACCGGGACCTGCCTAAAAGGATATTGTTCCATATGCAAAGGAACAAAAACCTACTCCCACCCCTATTTTTACTCATCGGTACTTTGTGGCTCTGGTTTCAGTGAAGAAGAAGCGTCATGGAAGCTAACAATTGTACTTGGACTCTTTTACAAATGATCATTGCAGTCATGGAGATCGATCCAACATGTATCAATTAAATATCTATGGAACAAACAGGTCATCTTCAGTCGTGCAAAGTGAAAATTCTGTGGTCTGTGAGCTTCCGAGAGTGCGGACGACGCCCGAAAAGTGAGTTGTGTTCGTGAAGGAAACATCTTCAGTTCCAACATTCACACTGGACGCAGCGATGGTGATATGGTATGAGGCTGGTAGTATATCCTTACTTGTATCGGCGTAGTTT
>Ga0153946_1000013_pt1 | contig 55999 bp, 60 predicted proteins | sample TSNJ030MetaG_FD_104751 | JGI IMG/M metagenome (GOLD analysis project Ga0153946, IMG submission 104751) | Attine ant fungus gardens microbial communities from New Jersey, USA - TSNJ030 MetaG | ecosystem: Host-associated > Fungi > Mycelium > Unclassified | place: USA: New Jersey, Wharton State... | reverse complement strand
GTGTCTCCCAGTCCACTTGAAACTGATTTGGATATGTGTCATGACCTAGGAAACAAAAGTACAGTCAAACTACTTTATCAGATAAGACACCCTCCATACCAAGGTCACAGGGGTCTGAGCACGAGCGGCAGTCTGCCGAGGAAACCGGGACATAGGAGGCTCTGAGCTGCCCACAGACCTCTTCTGTCTCTGCTTGTCGTCCTAGGACATATGCTTGGAGCTTTCGGAGACTGAACATGGAGAGCTGGGGTGAGAGGAAAACTTGGGGGGGATTATGTAGGAGTAAAGAGGAGACCCAGGCTACAATTACACATTGCTTATCAGATATGATCCGATTTCCTCATATTATTAGTCAGCAATCTTATTCCCTGCGACAATGTTTTTCCCCCTCCCCCGCACTGATCGCACCCTCACGATCTCTAGGCTTCCTACAGCGTGTCATCGTCAGTACGATCTGAGCTGAAATCGCCTGTTGTCCTTGCCATTACATGAGCATTCTCATGTACCCTATTTTTGCTTACACTTCACCGTAATATCGTGGGCATGCATATCCCAAATTGTATTTGTATCCGTGCCTCAAAATGTTGAACAAATTGTTAGGAACATAAACTTGACCATATATAGCCCAAATTTATCAGATACCCCTTACTGCATATAAAACACCAACACAAAATCATTGTGATACTGATATATAAGATCTGATCGGCCTTGGCGAAATTCGGCATCAGAACAAACTTGTTGTGAAACGACTCGAAGAAACGTTGCCTAAACTCGAAGAAGCGTCGTCTAGACAGGATCGATCAAATTATCCGAGGGACCCTCCAACCCCTCCCCCACAGAGCCGCTGCATTTCTCGACGACGATCAAGATCAGTCTAATTACCTGTTTTATATTTGTCAAAATTTCCTGATGTGGCCTAGTCTTGCTCTTGCCACGTTCCATGACCGTGCCCATGTATATTTATCTGTCAAAGCAAGTTTGTGACTTCAGATCATGTTGGAAAAATTCATCGATTACAAGATTTCTACGCACCGCCAACGTCGCCTGACGAACATCATTTCACTAGAAGCTAAACGTGCCCCGATCTCATTGGATGTATCTTTGAGGAGAGTTGGTTTTCGTCATATCAGACAAATGACAAGATTCTTATACCTTGCGACCGTCCTCTGTTCTTCCCGGACCTGTTCCGCGACTTTTGCCAAATCGCTTCAGCCTCATTTCGTCCATCATGTTTCCAAGTGCCTCTCCGATCCCCGTCAACAGCGCCTCAAGGCCACTGCTGACCCTCTGTCCAGTCTCTACTTGCTGTGCCTCCGCTTTCTGCTGCCTGGTTGTCTTCTGCGAAACCGAATCTTCTACCAGCTTTCGACTGTTTGCTGTCTTGTCCGCTGGTTCGCCGTCGTTTTGGTGTTCCGGCCCCTCGACTCCAATTGCCAGAACGCATCGCTGCTTGAGTTCGCTGCAGGCAACAAATGAATATGATTTCCTTTGGAACTACGTCAGATTGAAATTCCAGACTGGTCTCAACTTACGTTAATCCACGAGGACGGCACTCCTGTCCGTTGAGGAGACACCGCTTGCACACCCTCTTCATCCCTATCCTAATAAGCTGCCCATCTGCTCCAATGTTTTGTCATGTTGTTGCTTGGCGAACCCTCTTGCTAGACCCACCCATCTTTTCTGTTATTCTACGCTCTTTCTTTTCCACAGGCAGTGGAATCTTTACACGCTCCAGTTCCTCCAGTTCCTCCCTCTGCTTCCCTTGCCGCTCAGATTTCTTTCCCTCCTCCCTCTTCCTCTTCTCTTCCTCCTCAATCCGCTGACGATCTGCCTCCTCTTGAGCCCGTTTTCCCTCCTCAACCCGTTGTTTTTCTTTCTCCTCCTCTCGAATTATTTCTTAAATTAACTGCTTTTTTCAGCCTCCGGATGGGCTGTCTCTTCTGCATGTCTCTGGTTCTCTGTTTCCTTGTTCCATCAACTTGGAGATGTACTTATACCCAGAATCAGATGAAGGGAGCACTGATGCCACAACTGAATTGCTTTGCTATTCAGTTTTACTCATAGGGCTGAGCCCTCGAAGCCCTAAGGGGGGATACTGTCATATATCACTCAAACACCTGTCCATAACATGACACATTGCTACTCATCTCAAGAACTACACTGTAGTTCATCAGTCTCAATCGTCTATTCAATGCAAATGCACAGTTTGGTACCTTTACCCATACACGCTCCAAATAACACTGCTTTTTGGTGATGGGCTTGTCATTGAGTCATGCAATGTTGATGGGGGTAAGGAACATCATTAGCAGGCAAAAAAAAAGCCAGTCTAGTGTTCAGCTCGTGAGATAAGGTTTCAATCGATTATATGAGAGTAGAAGATGAAAATCAATGGAGGTCTCCAGTGTTGCGACATAATTAAACTAAATGCATATCAACTAAACCAAAAAAAGAATGCAAAAAGATTAATCAATAACTATGAACCGAATCATCATCCGCAACAAACGGTCTTTACCAAACAAAAAACACGTCAACATGGATAAAGAGAGAGCTTCGTGATTAGAGAGAGAGAGAGGACTTACGCATACTCATAATCGCCTCGGACGGCAACAGCCATCCATTCCTCGTCCGTCCCAGGGGGAAAGCCCTGTCCACCTGCAAAACTGAGGACAACAGGCAGAAGAACAAGACCATGAAGGGCACCAGAGACGATCAGCGTTAGCCACATGCGGAAGTAGTAGATCTATGTAACCTCATTGAGTCACAACGCCCCCTAAAGATATCAAAACACCTCAGCTTTACCTCAAGAAGCTTGGAACGCGTGAGCGCCAGAACAGACATCCCAATAAGCTTGGTCAACGTAATCCCAGATAACACCTATAAACCAATCAATCAATCTTCAAAGCCAGTAAAACCAAAGCAGGCGCACCGAAGGTCCAACATCAACAAGAGCAACATGAACTCTTTCATCCCTCTCCTTTTGCCCCTCGGGCTGTCCAAAATGTCCACTCAAACCACTCCCAACAACTGACGACGAACTCGAAACATTCATAAAAGCCCTCGCAATATGGGCACAGAACTCGACAGCAATGCCCAACGAAATCACGAGATTAACCAAGCTAATCGCATTCAAGCTGATATCCCATAGAGGCATCACACCCATAACGCTCACCACTGTCATTGCAACAACGCCCGTGACAATGATCGCTGTCCGCCAAGAACCTAAGAGCAGAGCGGTTATAAGGAGCACAGACGCAAGACCTAGTCCAAGGACTTCTTGAGTGATGTTCACGATATGCGCATATTGGTCAAAAAAGACATAGAATAAGGAGTACGGGAACACCTCCACACCCGTTTCTTCAGAAATCTCGTCTGCAATTCGATGAGCTGCCGCAAAGGCATTGATAAAATCGTCTTGCGATTTCAAAGGCGAGTGAAAGGTACGAAAATGGGACGCTTCAAGTTGAGAGTCCCGAGAACTAAACGCAAGTGCTTCACCAAACGACGTCCCGCCTGCGAGTGGACATTCAGCCGTAGTTGGCGATTCAAGCCACTGCCTAAGATAACGCGTAAACTCTTCGCCTTCAGGAAGACCATCCATGGTGATATTCCAAGCTGGATCGTGGCCCTCGTAGCATGGTCTGCAGAGTCGTGCAGGGGTACGATCACTACAGAATGTGGATGGATCCCTCTTACGGACGCGACAGCATTCATCATTAATGGGGTTCAGCCATCCCAGAAAATTGTCAATCCAGGATGCGGTGGGCTGGTTGATGAACGAGGTATCCGGTCTTTTACGTTCAGCTTCGAGGCGATTCGCAACGGAAGACTCTAGACAGGTCGTGAAACGACCGCAAAGTGCCCGTTGATTGAACTGTTTAGTGACATCAACGTCCTTGGCCACAAAATAGACAGGAGGTCCAACGTCTAGGTAGGTATCAACCGAGTCAAAGTAAGGAACAAGGTAAGAATCGGATGGTAGTGCAAGACGCTGGTCTATGTGACGAGTCAGATCAGGAGCACAAACACCAAGGTCAAGAGAACCAACCCAAACCAAGTTTAAGGTGCTGAATAGAAACTATCGATGCCGTAAACCCTCCTAGGAAGACCATCATGACGCCAGCTTTTGTAACAGAGCTCATCAAGAAAGGCGCATAGTGACGATGGACAAAGCGTGCAATTCGACCTAAACCATTGGAAGTAGTGATTGCCTCCGGAAGAGCCACTCGAGACGAAAGTTGAAAGCAAGGGAAGCAATCGACGCGATTACTCTGATAAAATATGATGAATTTCTTAAGAAACAGATGAATTGGCAAGACCTGCTCACCTCAACACGCTTAAGGTCCCAATATAACGCGCTGATGAACACAGTCACTTGAAGTGTTGCATTGATAAAAACGCTACCCGCAGCGTATAGCGCAAAATTTCGAACGGCAGGCATAGGAACCAGAGCTCCCAACGCAAAAGCAATTATCTCCGTGATCGTACTCAACAGAACAGAAGGTCCCATCTTCGCCAACGTTCGAGCGACACGTTCTTCAGCACTAAGATACAATGGCAAGGAGGTATCATCAACATCAAGATGTCGAGATTCAAAAGGTGAGCGATGAGAGCTCGTAGGAGACATAGGACCATAACTTCCTTGGAGTACCGGAGCCGCATTAGGTCCATGCAGAGTATTCTGACGGTCCAGTTCGTGAACAAGGATGAAGACATTATCAACTCCAACAGCGAGAACGAGGAAAGGAATGACTTCGGCGATGATCAAAGTTACTCTGACACCGAGAAGAGAGAAAAATCCGACAGCAGTCGAGATAGAGAGCAGAACCAAACATATGCCAAATAATCCGAGAATGATTTTCGTATTCACGAAAAGTGTACGAGGAAATCGAGGGAGAAGAGTTGGTACATCACGATAATCGGCAGAAAGCGTAGATTCTCGACTAGAGCACTTGAGAAGTTTAGGAAGATTATAGATCCATTGAGTTATGGCAAACATGACACTGTCTTCATCCTTGGTGGGCGATCCACTCCCAAGCATGAGGGAGACGTAGAGGAACATGGCCAAGTATGACAAAACAACAATGCGAACATCTGTGTTCGTGCTCTTGTTGAGTTCTTCCTCGAGGGATACACCGGTAGAGAAGGCCACAGACAACCCTGCTTCTGCTTCTGAGCGCTGGCTCAAGCCGGTCAGATATTTGCGTAACGCTGTTTCCCAGTCCATGACGATCTCTTGCTTGTGAGGGTCAAGCGAATCGGAAACCACATACGTTATGACCAACGCTTCCGCCTTCGAGTACTGCTTATACCCTTTCTCGTCAGTCGGAACACCTCCCAACACAAACTGCGGTTCTAGTGGCTGTTCAAAGTCGGGCAGACAATCAACCGGACTCGAGGCACATTCATCCAGGTGATCAGCCCAGGTTTCTGGGTCATAATCCGTCAACTCGTTCCCATACCAAGCCGCAACGGATTGGACTACACATGCACCGCGTGGACCCGCAGGCTTGAAACAGACATCGTCGAGGGTGAAGCCATTCGGGGAAACCAAGCTTCGAATGTCCTTTTCAACGTCAAACCAATATTCGAGACGTTTCCAGTCCAAGACTGGGCCTCTCCCCCTAGAACTAATCGCTGTAGACACGTTGGACTTGGAGACACCGTCTGGGCCGGCCCCCACTGCCGCAGTCACAAAGATCTGCTCAGTGCGATAAAATGGCCCGAAATGGGTGTCAAAATATTCCTTCTGCAGTTTACTCTCCGAATCGGGCGCCACCCATAACCGAACAGGATCCGTTTCAACAGTAAAATTCTTCCAACCGATATTCAGCAGGCCAATAATCAAAAATACTATAGAAAAAATGAGCCATGGGTGGTTGGCAGAAAAGAAACCTAGATGATAGAATCCTTTGCGAATGACGTTGTTGAGTCGATTTCGGCGAGGCTGAGCGGTCTCAATTGGATCCAAAAGCAAAGCTCCACGACCCAAGACAGACTGCGCGCCAAGTGAGTCTTCGTCGATGAACTGCGAGAGTGATCGGGCACCTGCGAGTCCCGGCGAACGGATCCTAGGTGATGATGCCTCTTCTGAAAGTGCAACACGCTCACAGATTTTCTCTCGGTGGAGACGGCGAAGGGAAGACGTGGCATAACCCGTGAGGAAACCTACAACAGCCAACGTATAGGTAATGGTAAGGACGAATGACAAGCAGGTGACTGAACCAACAGTACATGTTGGTTCCGTATATGGAGGAGGTACGGGTAGCAAAGTGGGGCAAATGTCGGGACAGTCTATGCAAGTACAACGGCTTGTGAGCTCATTGTCGTAGCAATTTCGAGGTGGAGGATCCAAGGGAGAAACGCCTGACGGCGTTTCGACTGGGAAGTCGATCTGAAAGGGACTCCCTAAAGGCTTCTCGTCGCCAAGGAATTTGAGAAAGGCATGATAGTCCTTTGCACCTCCTCCAATGAAATCCATAGCGTAGCCATTTGTGACGCCAAACTGTACATCTCTGCAACTGTTGAAAAATCCGGAACCAAAATTATCCGTGACAAAGAAATCGGCTGACTTGACGGCTGACTGTCCACTTGAAGTCTCCTGAGTAGCCGTAATGTTGACGAACTCGCCTTGATGAGGAGAGCATGTGAAGGAGCAAAAGAAAGATCTGAAGTTGTTCCTGCAGGCAGGACAGGACGCCAGGAAGGCTTCAACTTGGGCAAAATTGGTCTTGAGCGTCTCGACTTGGTCGGTGGTACAGCACACAGGCCCTGTGGAAAACTCGGCACCACAGACTTGTGTTAACAAGCTCCGAGCGTTGTCGTTCTCGGGCTATAGAGGTAGATGAGAAGGGGTAAAAGAAGGAGGCTACGACAGACCTCCACAGGTGGACCGTCATACGGGCAAGGCAATGACTTGAATGCCTTGGAGCCGCAGGACGAGCGCATAGCACATTGGCCCAAGCCTCCCATATTGTTGACTGGAGAACTTGGAGTGATAGTCCATAAACGATGCAACCACGTGGATTAATAGTAAACTGACTTTGATCGTTATGTACTTTGATTACAATGTCATCTTCAAATGCAACAAATCCAAAAAAACGGTTTGTAGGCAGCAAATCCGCCCGACCCTCAAAGCCTGGCGTACTCCCCGTCGTCACCCACAACATCCCCCCAGAAATCCTCAACGATAAACAGCTCAACACGGCTATTCAACAACTCCCATCCAACTACTCCTTCGAGATTCACAAGACCATCCATCACGTTCGTAAGAACAATGCGACGATGGTCGCACTCCAGATGCCGGAGGGCTTACAGATGTTTGCATGTACTATTGCAGACATCATCGAGCGGTGCGCTGCGACTTGTCGACCAGCACAAACAGCGTATTGAATAGCTTTTTGGGTAGGTTCACCAGTGCTTTGACAGTCATCATGGGAGATGTCACATACGGTGCATGTTGTATAGACGACTACACAGCTGTTGCTCTCGGCTGTGATATGATGGTTCACTACGGTCATAGTTGCTTGGGTGAGTTCTACCACTTTCATCTTCCCCTTTCCCTGACGCAGCGCAAGTGCCCGTTGACCAGACCACTATCAAGACGCTCTACGTTTTTGTCGAGATCGGCATCGACTCTGCTCATCTGCATCAGTCCATCAGACTGAATTTTCCGAGCAACAGACAGTCTTTCAGGGAACGCTTGTCAGATGCCGAGGAAGAGTTGAATCGCATACCTGCTGGAACACAGATCGCTTCGGGGATGGCCCAGCTGCGAATACAAGGCCCCTCAAGAGACGACGATCTGCATCAAGTCACTGAGGAGCCAACGCGGCTTGCTCTTGTATCCACAATCCAATTCGTCGCAGCACTGCAAAAATTGAAAGAAGATCTTTCCATCGAATATACACACTCACCGGGTCTCATAGGTAACATCACAGGGGACAGCGATTCACAAAATCGAACCAAGTTCTGGACAGGAGCCTATGAAGCCACGATACCGCGCTCGAAACCTTTGTCCCCAGGAGAAATTCTCGGCTGTACTGCTCCCTTCTTGAAGGACGTAGACGCACTGATGTCAGTGCTTTCCATTTCTTCTCTTTCCCCCTCTTATACATTATTCTAGATATCTTGGCGACGGTCGTTTTCACCTCGAATCAATCATGATCGCAAATCCTCAAGTCCCAGCCTTCCGTTACGATCCCTACTCCAAGAAGCTCACGAGAGAACAATACAATCACCAAGAGATGCAAACGAGCCGTGACCAAGCGATCCGAGCCGCCAGGCAAAGTATAGAAGCCTATCGGGGTCAGGACCTGTCCAAAGATTTGAAGTCGCCTCCCTATTGGGGTGTCACGTTGGGAACATTGGGCCGTCAGGGCAATGTAAACCAGATGCAGGCACGCCTCCCATATCTACACTTCTGGGATTAAAGTCAATTTCTCTCTAGGCAATCACAAGACAGCTCGAAGCGTCCACAACAGCTATTCCTTATGTGCTCATCCTTCTCTCAGAACTTTCCCCCGCCAAGCTCACGTTGTTCAACCCTCACATCTCGACGTTCATACAAACGTCGTGTCCACGCCTTTCAATCGACTGGGGCTATGCCTTTGATCGACCTCTGTTGAGTCCATATGAGACGGCTGTTGCAGTGGGTGCTATCCCAAGTTGGTTGGAATCAAAGGTAGAGGATTCGGAGAGCGGTGTTTATCCAATGAATTTTTACGAAGCAGGTAGTCCATGGGCAGTATCTAGAATCAAGGGATCCTTTTAGAACAACTCATAAAGTCATTGTGTGCTACCAATAGAACAAAAAATCTGAGAACCGAAACACAAGGTAATAGCCTCGGATTCAAATGCATCTAGCAAACTCCATCACGCAACTCATCTTTCACTTTCTTCCTCCTCGAATCCATCAACGTCCCATAACCAGGCGACGTCCGTTTGATCGTCTCCGTTCCACAAAGCGCATCCACAACCAGAATCTCCCTCCGCGACATCGCCGAACTCCACGTCGACTGTTTCATACCCTCTTCAGAAGCAGCCACAGGGGGTTCCATATCCATATTCCACAACGACATCTTCGTAGCATTACGCTGTCGCTTCAACACATTATCCAGCGACGACTGTGAGGTGTCTTCGGCGAATGATCTTGGATTCGCAAAAGCGTCGAGAATACGCTGTTCGAGGGTTTCTGGTGTGATCACGTCTTCGCAGAGGTGGTAGAGACGGATGAGGGCGCGTTGTTTTTCAGGGGGTAGAAGGGATTGGGTGGTGGGATCGGAAGGAGGAATGCGGCCTTTGCGGCGTGGTGGAGAGGGCGTTGTCGAGAGTTGTGAGCTCGTACATGACGAGGTCGTAGCAAAAAAGCGGAATAGACGAGGAGACCGACTGAGAGACATATGGCTAACACTCAAAAAGCCTTCACCAGTCACAGCGTCACACCAGCACAATATTTCATTTCAAAAAAAAAATACTTGGAAAACAAACATTTTATCTTAAGCATCCTTACCCGGAGAGCGAGACCTGCTGTCCCTGATATCGTCTCGACTGGCACTCCTAGACCGGCTCCTGTAGTACGAGTCGCTCGACGCACTCCTCATAGACCTCGTACGGCTCCTACTCTTCGGTGACCTGGATCTCGAGCGAGGAGTAAGGGACCTAGACATCGGAGACCTCGAGCGACTCATGGACCTCGTCCTAGATCGGCTAGAGCGGACAGAATAACTCGCGGAACGGCTCCTCATAGACCTAGACCTAGAGCGCGGGGAGTACGAACGCGACATTGGTCGCCCGCGTGGACCACCCCTACGACCACCTCTTCCTCCTCTGTAGGGAGGGCCGTCATACCGGCCTCTGTCTCTGCGATTGTAGTCCCTATCGGCACCTCCATATCCGCCGCGAGTGTAACTTGGCGATCTGCGGCGAGGAGGATAGCCGCCTCCTGCACCACGACGAAGAGGAGGGGAACGCGACCTAGAACGGCGGTCACGAGGCGGCGGACCTCGTCTTCCCCAGGCACTACGTCCGCCTTGATAGGAGTCTTTTCCTCTCCCACCACCAAAGTCTCCACCGCCACGACGTCTTGCTGGAGGCGACCTTGAACGGCTTCTGGATCTCGAAAGGAACCTGGGCGACCTAGACACGGACATGGGACTATGGGAACGAGAAAGAGAACGAGAGTATGAACGCGCGGCTCCACGACCGTTTTTGAAGCGACCGCCGGCAGACTGGTGTGGTGGTGGTGCACGGCGAGAACGTGGGTTTTTGTAGCTGTGGGGAAGTGGGGAGCGAGAACGGGAGCGAGAACGGACGGGGAGGTCAGAGAGTTCGACTTTGAGGACTGCACCGTCGAGTTGGCCGCCATCCATATGTTCGAGGGCACGGTGGGCGGAGACGGAGTCTGCATATTCGAGAGCGGCCTTTCCTCTGTTCTGGCCAGCTGTCCAAGGGGTGAGTTGAGAGAAAGAAGGAAGAGAACTACAAACATTTTCCAAAGAGGGGAACGTCTATCTTGAGAACGTTTCCGTAGAAGCCAAAGACGGTGAGGAGATGGCTCTCGAGGACGTTGCGGGTGAGGTTGTTGACGACGACGACCTTGGCGTCGGGCTTGGAGTCGACCTCCATGGTAGTCTTGAATCACACTCAGCTGTCACACCACTGTCACTTTGTTTTGGTTTGTCTATCTACACAACGGTCTCTACTCGGCGTATTTGTGGCGGATATCCTGCCATAATTTCTACGGCATATGAGAAAAAAACAAAAAAGGAAAGAAAGACACGTACGCCCTTGTTCCACCGTTCCCAGAACGTAGTCACGCCCAGGTCGAAGCCGATGCCAAAGAAAAATGCACTCGCAAAGATGGTGCCAACGAAAACACCTGGTGACGATCAGCGAGGGCAAGGGGAGGGTGAGAGAGAGGCTGACTGTTGCGCTTGAAAAGAGCTTTGTAGACGAGCTGGAGAGGATTTGTGAGCTGGAAAATGGATCGATAAAAGTACATACACCGCTCATGGTGGTATTTCTTGACCTCTCCTGTCACAGATGTGTCACAGCGTGTCATGTTGTGCAGACGCGCCGTCGTCGCCGTCGTCCCCATCGCCGGCAATGTGCCCAGCGTCCGTCGCATGCAGCTCGGCACTCTCCAGGACCTCATGCTCTCCTCTGGAACGAGCAAAAATAAAAACCCCATTAACCCCGTCACTCGTGGTCCAATCCAGGGCGTTCCAGTCCAGGGCGTTCCAGCCAAGGGTGGTCCTCCTGTCGTAGTAGGCCCAATAGTCTACAAATCGCCAGACAGCAATCCTTTGATCAAAAAATACTCAGCATCTGGCGGCTTAGCCCTCAGACTCGCCGTCCGTCCGTCTCACCGTTTTGACTGTATTACCAGTCGCAACAACACGATCACCACTCTCTCCTCCCTCACCTACAGTCCAACTGACCCTTTCGAACCACCCACCTCAAATGTCGTGGTTTGGTTCTCTGGCGGCTCCGTCGGCTACAAAAAGGCTCAACGAGCAACCTTTGAGGCCGCCCACCAGTGCGCTATCCGCATCTTCAAGCTCATCGAGGAGGCCAAGGCCGCCCGACCCGATGAAATCAGAGTTCATGTCTACTTCCGCGGTTTTGGCCCAGGAAGAGAGGCAATCAAGACTGCTCTTATGGCTCCTGACGGTGATAACATACGAGACACCATCAAACAGGTCATCGACCGCACACCCATTAAAATCGGGGGTACACGCGCAAAGAAAACAAGACGTCTATAATCTATTCCCCGGGCTTGTTGAAGTGACTATCTTTTGCATATCGCTGGTACCCTGGTCGTTCCAGGCTCCGCAGGGCCACCCGTTTGTCAGTGTCGATGTCGTTTATCAACCCCTCTGTACTCTTTTCTTCACTAAAAGTCATTTCCGAGTCGTGCACGGCCGCTTACCTCTCGAGGTATAATTCAGCTCGGGGCGGATGTAGCCAAGAACAGTAGCACGCATCTCATATCCATAAAAATCTTTGTTGAACGAATGCATGATGTGAATTTCCTAGTGTCTTCTTGATGAGCGACATATGTTGAACCATTATATACGTACTGCAGTCAACTTGTCGTTACCATAGAATGGGTTGTGCCCCACACTCATCACCATCGGTAACACACCTAGCTCCTCCTCCCCAAATCCCACTGCCTCTTCCGCAGGTGGTACCACCTGAGCATACCCATAGTACACTCCCGTCTTTGCAACAGCCATCATGTCCTCTATCGCATCATCCGGCAAGTTGGCTGATACAAGTCTTTTCAGGACCGACAGACGAAGAAGGACAGCCGTAGCATACCAGTAGGGCACCCCAGGTCTTTTCCACCTCTTCCAAATCCTTTTTGCACCGGTCCAGCAAGTTTAATCGGAAACGGTGTTGAAGGTTCTTCAGGGCCCACGATGGTCGGCCTCGACCGTCTGAAGTGTTCGGTCTGAAAAGGTGCTTGGGTCGATAAGGGATGCTCCATAAACACGGGGTATGAGAAATAATCACACCTGCCATCAATCCTCTCCTTCCCTTGAACCATGTCCGGCCCTCCAGTCCAATACACAGCCTACACTCCTACCACAGCAGAAAATGCCTCTGTCCTAGTCCACCAAATCTCTGCTCTCTACCAGAACCACTACCCCAATGTCCCGCTGACAATCCCGATCGCCAGTCAACCCACCACCTCGTATTACAATCCGTATCCTGCCCCTCTTCCCGCAGGATTAGGCCGAAGCGACGGATTACAACCACCGCAGCAGCAGCAGCAATTGAAACAGACGAACCCTGCCCCTGCCAGACCCCCTTCTCCACCTGAACCGGCCGTCACACCTGCTATAGCTCAACGGGCTTTGAGAAGGTTGATCGAAAACAGCTTGATAGATATCGGATTCCAGAGTGCTGATGGACAGAGTTTACAAAGGCTGGAAGTTGAGACCGTTGCTTGTGCGTTGTTCTTTTCTTTCTTTTTTGCAACCTTTTTGACTTGGGGTTAGATATCCAACAGTTATTCGGACGCGCGCACGAATACGCCAATCTTGCGAATCGAGCAGGCGTCATCACGCCAGATCTCCTCCAAACTCTGAACGATTTCGGTATTGAGCCAAAAGAACTCTACCTGCACGCAAAGAAACAAGCATCTCACCCTCCCCCTTCCTCCGCTCTCGTTTCCTCAACCTCTTCCCTCTCCAACCCTGAACCTGAACCTGAACCTTCCAACAAGGGCACTCCCACTTCTCTGTCCACTCCAAAGAAACACCGTCTCAAGCACCGTACGTCGTCTCCCAACACACAAGTATTCCTTTGAACTCACAAACTGCTCTGAACAAAAGAATACAGACTCTCCCCAACCAAACTCACGTTTTCTGCTTCTCGCTCATCATCGCCCGAACTTTTAGCATCCGACGATGAATCTGGCCCTCCCCTCATCCCAACCACCCTGCGCGGTCTACCCCCTTACTTCCCCCAACTCCCTCCAAAACACACCTACCTTCAGACGCCTGTACGTGTATCCTTTGTCTCCTCTTTTTTTTTGCTTTCTTGAATTTCTCGATATATCCAGGCTTCTCCACCGAAAAAAGCCGCTTTACCTTCCCTCGAGAAAAAACTCAAAACAGCGAGCTTGGTTCAAGAATCACTCAAGAATCTATTGTTGGCTACAGAGGATAGCACAGCGCAAGAGGATGCAGAATTGTTGGGTCATATCGTCAACTGGGAGACGGGGTTACATCCGAGGAAACGCTGGAAAGTCAGTGGTCGATGACTGGATTATATCAATCGTGTATTTTAATTAGTCCTCTGAAATAGTTTTGTTCCCTCTCTTTTCTTCGTCCTCTCCTTTCATCGGTTCAATAGACACGAACAGCAAGTCTTCTCTTTAATCAATGGGCGCAGATTCTGGTCCCTCTGGCTCCATTTCAGCCAAGTCTTTATCAGTGTTTTCTTGCTTCATGGCAGTTCTTTTGCTTATACCCCTACCTCTGCCCCTGCCCCTGCCCCTGCCTCTACTCTTTCCCCTGCCCCTCAATGTAATTTTTTCATATAGGCTACCAACTGAGCTGTGGCCCTCACTCTCTACAGCAGTCGATGCTGGAGATCCATCAGCTTCCTTTTCGCTACTCGGGTCTACTACTCTCCTGTTCCTTAGGTTTCTTTGACTCTTCCGTGATGGCAATTCGTCGGCTATTGGCTCGTTCACAATATCAAGATCGCCTCGTTTACGTTTCCTGGCTTGTCTCGGCTCCCTCCTGCTTTGGCTTGCTTCAAGATCCGGAACGAGTTTATCACCTTGTCTAGAAATGCTCAAAGGAGGAGGTGCTTCAACGATCATACGATCTCCTATTTCAAGTTGTGATTCAACGTCTAGAGTCTCCGTTCTGCTGAATTCAGCTAATCTAACCGCCGCTTCTTCTTCTGCCTGTTGAGCTCGCATCCTAATAACTTTATCATACCGAACTCGGCACTATAAAATATTGAATTAAAATCAGCAAAGCAGGATTGTCAAAAAAAAGAGACAAAAAAGCTCACATGAGGTCCAGTTCTTCCAGTACCAATTCTTGCACCGATAGCTTTCCACTTATTCCCGAGCTGTTTCGCGAGGTCCAAAAGCATCTGATCCTCCTCTGGCGACCAATCTCCTTTCCAACCACGATCCGCGCTGATTTCTCCCCAACGTTCCCGACACTGGTCATTCGTTCGCCCAGAAAGGACACCTGCAACGTCGATCCATGAATTCTTAAAGGCCGCCACCGCTTTTCGCAGTCGGTCGTCTTCTTCGGGAGACCATAGACCGCGTTTGATACCTGGATCGACAGACCGAACGTAGCGCGTCTGACACTGTGACGTGGTCGCGCATGGGGCAACATGGCGTGCCACTTTTGTCATTAAAGAAGAGATGTCAGGTTATTTGTTTGTGCATGCAGGATTGGCAGAGTTGAGACGAACCGAGATTCCAGTTGTTGGTTCCAAATAGTTGGACGGCCTCCATGAGTCTTTGGTCGTTGAGCGCGTCCCAATGGTGTCGAGGTTTCACAATAGCTTGCTTCATACAATCAATCGGAATGCGGTTCGTCTGTGAGGGCAGAGATGTCAGAAATAGGTGCGAAGAACGATATATAGCGTGACAAACTCCAAGATCCCTCGCGACCCTCACCCAGTCAATTTTACCTCCCTCTTGTGCTTGCTGATTTTGAGTCAAATGATGCAGCTTCTCCAACTCATCCACTGTCCAGATCCCATGGTTGACTCTTGGATGAAGATTCCCAACCCACTGGATTCGACATTCGTCAGGTGTGCGCTTGATGCTCGAACGATCTGAAACCTTCTCCGCTACGATCGACCAGTCGATTCCGTGGACATTATTGACTATATCGATGGGAGGGGCTGTGGGGCTATTGTCTGAATGAAAAAATGATATTAGTGAAGAAGGGAAGTAATCGACCCACTCGTCCCGGTTCCTGTATGCTTCCAAACGCATGTTTTCCTTTTTCACAGCATCGGCCAAAACTTCGGCTTCTTTCCCCTTGACTGTGCGTACCTCTTCTCTCAGCGTTGTGGTTGAATGGATGATCAGAAGGACGTACTCGGATGTACACCCGTCCACCGCAAATAATACGCGCGCTGGGATGCCTCGTTATAAAAGGGTGACTCCTGCAACATCTTTAGCTCTTTGACGAGTCGTCATCAAAACAATGCTAGACACCTACCTGTGACAATAATTCAGAGGAAGAGATGGGGCCAATCGCCCTTTTCGATCCTGGTATCTGGAATTCGCCTTCTACATCCTCCTTTGAGGTTGTCGCGCGATTGACCCCTTCCTAATTCAACGATCAGTATATTCAACTTGGCTCTTGAGCAAACAGCCACAGACAATAAGTTGGTCAACTTCCTCAAGCTGTGCTGCTACTTCAGCTGCTTGTGTTGTCAAAAACTCTTGTATCAACAAGTTTGATTGTATCGTTTTTTGTATCAGTGTTTTTGTGGTGGCAGCCTCCGCCATTTATGATTGTAGTAATGATCGACCCCGCTTTGATTGCCACGTGACCGTCTCGAGGATTGGTGTCCGACTTGAAAAAAAATTTGAACGCATCAGCTACGATATACATTCAATGACCAACGCCTCTGCGAAGCGCATCGGTACGTCTTGTTCCACCTCTCTCACTCAGTTTTTTGCATTACAACTACTTTTCTGCCAGCTCACCAGAATGAAACCACGGTCAAGACTCTGAAGCTCGGCATGATCGTGCCCACTATCATCTCCCTCGTCCTTCGCTTCCTATTTAGGCGCAACTCACTACCACCCTCGAAATTTTCTCTGGCTCTTTATGTCGTCACGTTCTTCCCTTCCCTTTTTCTATCCAATTACCTCATCAAGATTGGTACTCCCAGACGTGATCCTACAACAGGCACGTTACTCTCGTACGGTGAAGACCTCAATCAAACCGGTGTAACCGAGTGGTGTTTTGATATTTTATATATCACATGTGCGTTTCGATGTCCCTTCCCCCCTTATGCCAAAAAACTCAATCAAAAGCATTACCAAAGGGACCTGCCAGATTGGTAGCGGAGGTCTCGGGGAATGGTTCTGGCTCTTATACATGGTGGTACGTCACACATCGTGGAGTGGGCTTTTCCTCGCCTGACATATACCATCAGATCCCCCTTTTTGCGATTTTTAAACTATGGTCATCTGTGATATCCCCGTATCTCCCAGGACGGTCTTCAACCCCGGAAGATGCGCAAACAGACCATCAGCCGACTAGTAAGCGCCAGGAGAAGCTTCGCAAGCGCAGCGAGAAAGGAGATCCACGCGTTCGCATGCAGAATCGAAAATAAACCATTTCCTATATTGAAACGTGTTGTTAGGGTACTTGTAATGCATCCGTCTTCTTGAAGCACGATTCGTATTCGTCTTGATGAAACAAGAGACTGCTGTTCTGCATTGAATTCGCGAATCCGACTTGGTTGTCGTCAAGAAAACAAGATGTGTTTGAGGTCTCATGATAGAGAATGACAAACACTGTCAAAACCCCATCTCAACCAAATCTCAGTTAATTGATCTTCAAAGCTCAAGACATTCAAAATCTTTCGTCAGCTCGTGTTATAACTAAACTATCTGAATTCAAAAAACACAGATAATCCATTTCTTGGCAAAAAGGATCCCGAACACAGACGCAGCTCGACTGACGTGTTATTCGGAGCAAAAGAGCGATGATGAACTCATCCTGAACAAGCCTACCGGTCTTGTCGTCGATGCTACCACCATCCGAAATCTTCTCAAAGAACTTTTGAGCTCAAAAATTATGTTTGCGTCAAATTTGCCCTGGCTGGGTGGTCGACAAATTCGTATGATAGGGTGCTACAGCTGCTATTTGTGGAGACTTGGGTTCTCCAACCTGAAAGTTGCGTTGCATTATAGTTCATTCCGGATGTCTGGCAATTGATCCCCAGCTCTATTTAGACAGTATAGACTTCATTGATTTCTGGGACAAAAAAATCTCAGTTGAATAGAGGCAGTGGTGGAATCATGAATGAAAGTAGAATAAGGACTCATCAAACCAAAATCTCACAATTATGGAACCGGATGTACAACTGTATACATGGTGGCCATTTCGTTATTGAGTCACCGGCAACAGGCGGATTGAAAGACATAGATATCATAATCACACTTTTAAGGCCCTAGTTCGCACAGTTAATCTCCAGCCAACAGCAAAAACTACATTTAGGAAACACCAGTTGTCAATTTGCACAGGATAGGAAACAAACCCATCTCGAGATCTTTTTTCTTGCATGAGCCAGATGCTGGAGTGGCAAAACCCTCCGCTTTCACTTTGGTATGCCTGCCACATTTCTACGACGTACGTCGAGTGTCCCCAGCGCTATTTCAGGACTCCTTCCTCAGAAGCTTCCTCCTAGTATCAGCCAATGCAACGATCTAGCCGTTAGCACAAGCGCCCAGAAATGTAAAGTCACCAACACCACTGTGGGAGAATACAAATGGAGAATGATGGCTGATCTATTTAGATGTGAATTCTCAACTAAGTATGAAATGAGGGACCGATTTGAAATATAACTGGTCAGAAGGACGTTCAAGGTGCATTACAACATCAATACCAGTAGCCCTGGCTCCACTCCTGAATGCTCCCAGACGTTATGAGATGGCGCCCATCACGTTACATCCTTGTCGGGAACCCCGAGGACTTAAATGAAGATACAAGAGTGCTGTCATTCTCGATTTTTCGCACTGCAAAGTTCATCCAAAAGCGGTCCGTGATAGGGCACTAAGTCTCCTCCATGGTTAGGGTAGGATCATTTGTATGGGGCCTAATACAGACTATCTCCGCAGCAGGCTGGGTAGGATGAGTACGAAAGGGTCTGATGATGTAAATTATGAGGACCATAACTAACCATAACTGGGCCTGTTTGGCCCTCTCACCATCCACAGCAACAGGCAATTCTACAGAAAAAGAGTTCACCACAGTCAACCGACAAAAGGGCACAACTAGTCCCTGTACTAGTCGTTTCCCGCTCATCAGAGACAATCAGTCCCTTCGGCCTATGTGGCCCTACCACCAGCAAACAGCAAACCAACAACCCGAAGCACAACGTGTTTGCTTAAGCCACGAGGTCTGTAACGGGGTGAACGTTCTCAGACATGCCTCAAGAACGGATTCTGTTAAAGCACCAAGCGGCGTTCGGCGCAAACAGGTCAGGATGACCACAAGATTCCAGAACTTAGCTCCTATACGACAAGAGCCTCGCGCAGATGCCGGTCCTCGTTCTCTTTCCCTTAAAATTAACGAGAACCAATAGATGAATGAATTCTTTATCTCATCATGCTTCAAAGCCGTTGCTATTTGGGGCTGGTCCCTCGTAAATCCCTACCATCTCAGTGAATTCGGATGGGAAGCCCCCCTCATGTGTTCGAAATGTTCACTTCAGAATATTAGGAAAGTCTCAACGACGAACAATCTTCAACTATACAAACACTTGACTTCAAGCTGCGTTCTGCATAGATGCTCGCGTGTTTGCACCCCCTTGTCATATGTGAGGGGGCACTGATTTCGTAACCGGACCATTAGGGGGTCCGAGCCCCTGGTTTCATTAGATTAGATGTTTATCGTTCATCCTCAGATCGTGAAAGCGTGTGTGTGTTGATCAGTCAAAATAAATTTACTCTGAACATAAGTCGGAGAATCAAGATAACTTGTGCTGCCGTAGTCACGCTATCGGGTGTCTGCACTGATTGTCTGCACTGATTGTCCTCCTGTTCTTCTCTTCATTTACCACCTATAAAACGTCCTGATACACCATCTCCCTTTGATTACGCTTCGGTTACTTGTAGTCACTAACCCAACTTTATGATGGCCCCACAGACGACGATCTCTATCTCTTCAGCACCGCAAGCAGCTCTCGCACAGGATTGCAATGGGAAATTTCCACACAATGTCTATACACTCCCGCACACAACACAGTTAGAAGCATTGTACACGATCATCAGGAATAAGGAGACACCAAGAGGTGATTTTCTTTTTTACTCAGATAGGATTATCCGGTTGTTGGTGGAAGAGGGGTTGAACCATTTGCCGGTCGTGAAAAGAGTGGTAGAGACACCCACAGTAAGTGTAATTAGCGGGGAACAAGGCATTCCCGTCTCATCGTGCATTAAGTTGACAATTTTTGGAACAGGGTGCGACGTATGAAGGTGTTGGATTCGAGGGCAAGATTTGTGGTGTTTCAATTCTACGAGCTGGAGAGGTATGCTACAATATTAACACTGTAACAAACATAGTTGTAACCTCAATCCGACTACTTTTGTCGTCATGTGCAGGCTATGGAAGCTGGTCTACGTGAAGTCTGTCGCAGTGTAAGGATTGGCAAAATTTTAATCCAACGGGCGCGTTACCTATCCCTCTTTAAACACATTCCGATCTGAGAAGAATACTGATCTAGGATGAAGAGACCACGCAACCAAAATTGTTCTACTCCAAATTTCCTTCAGACATCGCTCGGCGATATGTCCTCCTTTTGGACCCGATGCTTGGTGCGTCTTGCCAGTCTTGTGCCTCTATCCGTCACGTGATTAATCAGTACGATACTATTAATAGCAACAGGAGGATCCGCAATAAAGGCTGTTGAGGTATTAATTGAACATGGTGTCCCCGCTGAACGGATTATTTTTATCAATCTTGTGCGTCCTACCCCCTTTCATCAGTTTCTTCCATTCATAGACTTTGATTTACAACATGAATCTTTGTTATGCTCATCTCGTGATCAATCACTCCTATCTTAGATTGCTGCTCCTGAGGGTTTAGCAAACTTCTGTGCGAGATACCCGACGACTAAGATAGTATGCGCTACCACTTTTTAATACCGATTGGCCATTTATGTCTCCGTCAGATCACTGGATGGATCGATGAGGGTTTGAACGAGAGAGCCTATATTATCCCGGGATTGGGTGATTTCGGCGAGAGGAGGTATTGTGTGTGAATTGATTTACTTTGATTCATCTTTCAAATTAGCTATGTTCAACCCCTACCTCCCATGGGGCTGACGCTTGCACCAACTAATACGGTAAAAGGAAGTCTTATCATTAGAATTCCAGAACCTTGGTTGTTGCTTGAGCTGGTACATTTTAGAAAATTAATAGGAAGTTCTCAACAAGACATACTCCACTGGTTGGTGCATGAAGTGTCTTCCTCTGAATTTATCAACATTCAAAGATTTTGAGGACACAACAGGAGCTCATCAAGATAATTAGATAAATTACTTTATATAGAAAAAATCAAATTTACACATTCAGTTTAGTCATGATGTCAACCGCTTTAACGAAGTCATGATTGCACTGGGTAACATCCCGTAAGAGTCTGGGAAATAGTGCGCGTGTGAAATTGCAGTCTGAGGAAATCTGTGATGCAATGAGACTGGTAGAGAATCTTGATATCAGAAGGGAAGAAGTAGAATTTGCGGTTGATGTATTGGAAGGTGCTGCTTTATACTTCTTTCCGTGGGAAGCCAGATGGCCTCCCTTGCTAGCCACGCAATGAGTTTCATGCAGGTTTCATGTCAGGCCGTAAGAAAAGTACTACATGTGGGGGCCAAGTGATCGACTGCCCGTGATTGATGGACGCTGATTGGTGAAGAAGCGCGCGTGATTTTCGTTATGATGGTAATTGAGAAGTGCACTTGAATTGTTGCCTCCTTCTGGATGGACAAATTCTCGTTTTTCGTCCACTTCAGAAAGGCTTATCCCTTTCTTGGGCGCACCAAAACCTCTACTCTTCGTTCTCTCTCTACTGCTACCTTTCCGTTCCGGGCGGGCTGCCGGGTGCCCTGTCATGGATCGCTGTTAAAGGACACCTAGAGCACCCAGTCAATTTTTCAGTCAAATTATGCAACTTCTCCAAATCACCCTTTGTCCAGATCCCATGATTGACTTTTGGATGAAGATTTCCAACCCACTAAATTCGACATTTGTCAGGTGTACGCTTGATGCTCGAACGATTGGAACCTTTTCCGCCACAATCGACTGGTCGATTCCCTGAATATGATTGTCTATACCGATGGAAAGTGCTGTGGGACTATAGTCTGGATGAAAAGTGATATTGGTGAAGAATGGAGGTGATCGACGCGCTCGTCCTGAGTTCTGTAAGATACGTTTCGAGGCCTCATGATGGAGAATGACAAGCATACTGTCGACCCCATCTCAACCAATCTCAGTTGATTTATCTTCAGGGTCCCTTGCAAATTGCTCATCACTTCCCCACATATCAGAAATACTATGAACATGTTGACAGAATTTGACCACGACACAGTCCGTACGAATAACGTGCGATTGACATACATGCACAATAATATGGGATTTTCATGTGTCTTGCATAAGTGAATAACTTGATTAGAAAAGACAAGAAATAGCTGGTTTTCCAGATGTTTTCCAGATAATCAGTCTGATTAGAGTGTCATTTTGGTCACGTTTGTTCCTTGACGTGGTATCGAGCTACCAAAAGATAAAGATAGATATACAGTACATATGCAATTGTTAAATGGGGTGTCTATCCTTGTAGTATTGAAGGATAAGGTATTGAACGGTCTTGGAGTAATCGTCAATGAGGTTCTAGACAATGCAGATGGCTTTTGAGTTTAAGGTCACGATAGCAATTTTTTCAGGGGGAGGACCCTCGGCGGAGGAACAGATGAGGAGGGGTGGAAGCAGAGTGCAAAGTGTGCAGAGAACAGGTAGTCAAGAGAGGGCGAGAACCTACAGCTGATTGCTTATAGCAACGATGGAGGGATCAAAATAAAGCCGACAGAGTTAAAAGGAGAGGACGGTTGCAAGTCATTCTGAATGTGAAGTAAAGGAGGGCGAAAGAGAAGAATGATCAACCATCACACCACTGATCCGGTTGAACACTGCTTCGGGATATTGCCTGAATCAAGGTCAATCGTTTTTCTTATATTTCATCAACATCGATCACTCACCGAGATTTGAGTCGCTCTAGTAGATCCAGAGCTTTATCACGATTTCCAGCGCCAAGCTCAGCCCTAACCATCGCCTCCCACGTCGAGGGCTGGGGAGGATAATCAATCATGCGAAACGTCATATGGAAAAGACGAATCATACTCACTTCACGATAAACAGGCTCCATCCAGGGAACGCGGACTACGGCACCAGGATCATGAGGTGTATGATTGTGCGGTGCAGCAACGCCGTTAGGGGGATCTATCAAGCTCTCAAAAATATCTCGTGCATTGTCCAATTCACCAACGACTGCATGTCCCTTAATCAGGAAGTTCGCAATGTATGCAGTCATATGGACACCGGCAGTAGTCATTTTGGCGATGTACTCTGGAATAAGATCGGTGCGACGATGAGAAACTAAGACATTGATGATGGACTCAAAGATGACCGCATCCAGAACATTACGGGGAATAGAATCGAAAGTAGTGATGGCCTTGTCAAGGTCACGTTGAACACAACCATAAGCATTGATGACAGAAGCATAGTGGATGCCTTGGACTTCGATTTCTGAGTTGTTGGAAATGTCGTTGAAAACAGCTTCCATCGAGTCTATATCAATGGGTTCAATGGACCCATAAGCATCAAGAAGCAGCTGGAAATATCTATGAGCGATTTCTAGATAGAAAATCAGGGCAACTTACCTTGTAAGTATGAGCGGCGGGTTTAATACCGGCAGCGATCAACTGCTGGTAGTACGAAAGAACCTTCGCACGATTCGGCTTCGTCATTGTATAAAGTTGCATCATCGTATTGTAGGGTGGAATCCTGGGCTTGAAGTTCCGCTGCTGCACCATTTCACTAAATAACTGCTCTGAGCTCTGACAATCTCCAACCCTCGCGCATGCACCGATGAGAGCACCATAAGTAATTGACGATGGAGTGACACCCTGAGCCTTCATCTTCTGAAACAATTCTAGTGCATTATCCGCCTTCCGTGCCTTGGCGAGCTTGGAAATTATGTTGTTGTATAGGTAGAGATTCATCTCGACCTTGGCTTCAACTGCTTCTTGGAAGAGAATCATCGCATTCGACGCATCATCAGTGGTATCCTTGACATTGAGTATAAGAGCTCCATAAGCATCAGCCGAGGGTGCAACGTTACGCTCAAGCAGTCTCAACCGATGGGCGTGTGCACTGTCTAAATCGCCGGCATGGGCGAGTGCGATAATCATACTATCCTCGACACAAATCCACCCCTGATTTAGAGTCATTTGCGATGGCTCGGGACTATCAAACACCTCTTGCGCAATCTCGTAAAGCTTGTGCACCTTCTGCATATCACCTTGCCTTCCTAACACCTGTATGAGCCGTCCGAATGTTGGGAACCTGGGAATTTTCCGCTGCTTCAAATCCACCAGAAAAGCTTTCCATGCAGCCTGTCCCTGAGGGCCAACCTTCTTGTCTCTCAGCAAGGTCTCGATTTTTGAAGTTGTATTGGAGTCAAGAAACAGCTTCCTTCGCGGCTTCTGGGGACGGGGATCAGAAGTGTCAACTGATTCTCCAGATACCAATGATTGGACGATTTGGCTAGATTCCAACACCTGTTTAAACGCAGGGCCGAACTGCTCAAATGAACCAATGATGGGCTGGGGTCCATAGAGGTTAGCCAGATGTTGAATGATTTGTTCCATCAAAGGTTTGGGGAAAGCAGTGACATCAACTTGGTACTGAGAAAGATCTTCAATGAGGCCCATCACTCCAGGGAAAGCAGAGTTAGGCACATCGATGAATGTAGCACCTGATAAGTTATTTGAGCGACCATATGAGATACCCTGAGAGAGCCGAAGAGCCATCCATAACAGCTCCTGCCAATTCAATAGACTAATTGTTTCGATAGAGAATTGATTATCCAGCCTCACGAGCCCATAAAGATGTAGAAGAACCTTGTGCATCCTTGGAGGGATGAAACTAAGGCCAGCAGTACAGGCCATCCGTAGCACCAATGCAGCTGCATTGGCCGAGAGGCGATCTTGAGCGATGGCAACCTCGAGATAAGCATCTGCGAAACGTACGAAGTCCAATCGCCAGGGCGTCATATCTGTCCATGAAGCACCTTCCTCTTCAAATTTCGACAAGCACTCGGTGAAGAAATTGTGATAGAAATCAAGTGGCTCGTCCAAGAAACCCCTCCTGATGTATTGGAGAGCAAGAGGAAGGAAAACACCAGGTCTATCTTTTCTCAAGATGTGCGGCAGTACCTTGTATAATACGAAATCTAGGTTGTCCTTCGCAACCTGGGAGTTAGTGATGTTCGCCAAAGCGTTCATATTGGCTGAATAGATGTAGCGAGGGACATGATACATGCACCCCACGCTGAGGTGAAAAGTGGGGAAAAGCTTGTTGAGCTCGGAAATGAGGCCATTTGCAGCAAGTGTATCGACCATAACCGAAGAGGCATTGACATCTGGTATGATCGGTTTATCAGATGGCAAGTAGGAATCTTGCAAGTTGACGCCTTGCTTGAGAAGGCGTTTGTACCAAGTCAAAGCAGTGTGCGTGTCACCAGCGGCACAAAAGCCGTTCAGGATGCATGTATATGTAGATGCAGCGGGGAGGGGCGGATCTGCGTATGTGAAAGCATAACCAGCGGGGGAGTTCAGCATCTGGTCCAAAACCCCAATCGCTTTTTCAGGAAATCCACACCGGAAATAGGCGCTGATCATGGCGTTCCAGACCATAATATGGCGCTTTGCAAAATTGCTGTAGGACTCGCCAGTATTATCACCGTGCTTTTGCCCAGCGGCCATATACCGGCTCAAGATACGTTCTGCAGCTCCAATATCCTTAATTTTGCCATAAAGTTCGATCAAAATCTCATATAATTGGGGGCAGAACTTCTTGACCTTAAGCTCTGCATCACGGAATATTTCGAGGGCAGCGTCGGCATTCAGACGATGCAGACATGAAGATAAAATTTGATTGTAGAGCTGATCTGGAAAGTGATCGGAGATAGATTTCGCAGCCGAGAACAGTGAGATGATTGAAGAAAAATTCTCTTTCTGTTCTAGCCAGAGTACATCGATTTGGTATTGAAGCTTTTCAACCGGTGGATCCTCCCATCTGCCAAAAAGCTCTATTCGACGCCTTTTATTTTCCAGATTACGGAGTGTAGATTCGATTTCGTTATTCCTCTCGGTCAATGATGAAAGCAACAAGAGATATGTTTCACTATTGGGATGAACAGATCGCTTGATCATGTCACTGTAGACTTCAAGCATCGACATAGCGGATTCTCCTCTCCGTGTCGACAGCAATGCTTCTAAGGCAAGGTTGAAATCATGAACAGTGGCATCCGCTGCTGATGATCTGAAGCGGGCGACGGCCTCTGCAATACGATGAACATTGCGGGATTTCTTGGCCTTCAAGAGAAATGAGAATTGAGAGGATATGGGAGGTGTAGAAGGTCTTGAATTGCGAGAGGAGGAATAGGGTTGTTGGACAACTGGCGGAGACTGATCAGGCGTAGTGGGCCGAGTGTCAATAGACGAATGATCGCTCTGGTTTATGGAAGATGCGGAGTCACGCTGTGATCCTAGTCTTTCGTCAATCTGCTCGAGCGCAGGATCTGTAAGCTCAATAGTAGAAGCTTCTAAATCATTGATAGAGGATATCGAGTTCCTGCGAGGTCGCGCGGATGGCCCGGCCAGAGGTTGCAACTCTGCCTCAGCCAAATAGTCACCAAGATTTGGGACAGGTGATGCTGGTCTATCGAGTCCGTCTGACGATGAAGTTGAGTTTCTTCGTAGTCGTTGTTGAGCATTAGGAGAGGTAGGTTGCTGATGAAGCTGCGGTACAGCTTCTATGGAGGCGTGAAGGAATCGCGAACGGCCCCGAAGCTGTAGAGTTTGAAGGACACCAAGCGACTCTGTCTTTGAGAGGGATACACTCGAACTACGAATGCGAGGACGTTTTGTTGATGATCCAGAATGAGTTCGGATGGTGACAACACGACGGGATAAGGGGTCGTCATTATCATCTGACTGAACAAAAGATCCATCGTTAGCTGAGACAACATTCGCCTGCGAAACAGCTCTCCCAGACGTCTGTAGAAATAAAGGACTGAGGCCATGTACCAAGATGACGCATTAGAATTGGAGAACTAACGTTGAAGGAGGAGTAATATCGACTTCCACTATTTTGTTTCGCGCTCCCAGCACCCGGACCGTGTCCGCCCCAGTTGGAATTTCCATTCCAATTTCCGAGATTGGGGCCACTCGATGAGCCAGTTTGAAATACATTTCGCAGGGGAGCCTGTACAGCCTGCGCCGCCGCCCTTGAAGTGGTATGTAGAAAATGAGTTGCAACCTTGGGGAGCATGCCAGGGACTCCCGTCGTAAATAAAATACCGAGTGAGATCACCAAAGCAAAAACATTAACATCCGCTTTTTGTATATATATTTTTCCCAGATGCCGAGTCAAACTTGACGGGTCTCCCCGAATATCACGTGTGATCATCCCGAATTTCTCCATGCTGTGTCTGACACAACGTATGTTAAATTAGGTTTATCAATCGAGCTTGACATTTGCTGCTGCTGAACGCATCATATTAGTGAACTACTGCCCTGATAACGACTGGTTTTGGCCGGACAATTGATCCTTGTACTGGTGATAACTTCGGCTCTCTCCACAACTTTGACCTTGGATCCTTCGGCAAAACAAATGGGATATTGAACAGATCAACATATTGTGTCTTTCCAGAATTCTCTCTGTTTTCCACTCCCGATGCGCCTATCAGTGTTGGTGGCAACTCGAGAAGAATAGGCTCGCGCTTTGTATTCACGTTTTGAGAAGTCGCATTGCCAGTCCTTTCTCTCCTAGAACTGGCTTCTGATCCTTCAACACTAGCGGGGTGCTTCTTCAGAAATTGGACCTATAAAGATATTTTCTCATCAACATCCTCGAAATCTTTTGCCAACATACCTCACTACTCGCAACAGAAATGTTCCTCTCTCTCTTCCAACCCCGTTTCTGGAGACGTCCATTTCTCTTTGAGGCAACCATTGATCCCTTCTCATAAACTTGCGGGTTCTCACCATCACTAATGTCAAGTCGAATAATATGTGCTCGACAGCACCTAAAGCAGGCATAAATCGTCACAAAAGATATCCAGAGTACGATTAATCCGAGAGCAAGATATGTCCAGAACGATAGATGTTTGAGTGTATAAGGTCCATGTATATTATGCCAGTTCGCTCCTGTGGTATCCGTCGGCCCCCCGATTTCGGTGATGATACGAGAAGGGGTACCCCTAATAGTCAAGGAGATTTGTTGAGAACTTCGGGAATCAAGGTTGTCTTCTGCTCGAGTCTCGAGGGTATGAGTATATAGGTATAAATATGATATGAGGCTCTTGCTGCCAAAGTTTTTCATTGTCACGATAGGGAATGGGGCCATGGAATATAGAATACAAGTTGAACGCTTTGATTGGTCGATTACCAGATAAGATAAGCGAAAGTGCAACGAGCAATGAATTGAGCACGTCAATCTATTGCTGATGAACACAACGTAGGTATGATCCTTAGAAGAGGTGTACAAGTCAGGCTGGTAGGGGTCTAGTCGATTCATGTTGTCAGCCATACACAATGGAGTTGTTGGCTAACAGTAGGGATGCACAAGTTTGGCTCCAAACCTCTGAATGAACTGAACTGAACCTACAGATTCAGGTTCAACATATTGCTGGGCCGAATTGATTTTGAACCTTCAGGCTATATGCAGTGTTTTTTTCTAACTCTACCAGATATATTCATCTCGTGCTTCTTACCCAGTACCAATATGCCAGCCACGCCGGCCACACATTGCGAGTCTTCCAAGGAGGAAACCAATTTTTTGTGAAAGTCTGTGGATTTGAAAGACTTGCAGACACACTGTAACACATTGTGCCATCACCACATAACTTGAGGCATAGCACTGACTGATCGTCGGGGAAGTTCATAAGTATTATATAGAACAAAGGATCTCGAGACGGATTAGTCCCCGTCACTCAAGTGGTTATCCTTGTGCGCCCAACGCGATGCCCTTCAGTATTTACGGGTAACGAAGACAACTGAATATGGGATACCTATGACCCTCACTTGGTCATTTCCCAGTCTCTTGACCCACTGCGTCTCATTTCGCAGGCCTATCTGAAGAGATTCATGATAGTATCTGAAGGAGGACCGGAAAGTATAAATATGATATGTTTGTAGCAGATTCCTCGAGCTGCAATCGAGCTCCGGTATTGAAATTCAAGAATTGAAAACATAGAAGTTTATCCTTGAAATGCAACACCAGTCTTAGATGTCTCAGCAAGCCCCCCGCCCGCAAAGCCAGTGCCTGACAATGACTTCAGTGAGTTCCCTGAAACCTGATAGGTTGCTTCCTGACCTTCTCGACTGAGCTCCAGTATATCTTGGTGTTTAAGCTCTTTATCGCATGCCACGCACTGTCCTGACGATCGCACAAGAGTTTCTGTACAGGCTTTACAGGTGACGTGGCCACAAGGTTTCATCACTGTAAAGGCTATATTATCAGTCGTTGTCCTGACGTTTGGAGAAACTCTGACCGAATAAAAGGATGTTGTTTGACAACTGTTTTTTGCAAGAGGGGCACATGGGCTTCTGATCTTCCTTACTTGCAGCTGCAGAAATAGCAACTTTTTCACCTGTTGATGGTGACATATTGGGGCCCCGACGGGAACGGCCCTCGGGGAGAGTAAACTCCACTGGTAATAGGGACTTCAAGCTTCTCAATGGGTGATGATTAAGTCGCCGAGATAAAATGGTACATATCCACTTACGATAAAGCATGTACAGGTCTTCCTCCTCGACACATTGTTTGGATTTTTACTTGACCCAGAGAAGTCGGGGGTCCTGTCGACGTATATGTTGGGGTCAAAGAAGGCAACCAGAAATCAGGCAATTGGCTCTTCAATGCCTCTGTCTGTTCCTTCTCTATCTTGCGTATGGCGGCTTCCTCAGCTTCACGTTGAAGCGTCTCGACCGCCGAGGCATCGAACTCAAATTTACGTTTTTTTCCCTGGCCTTTAGTCGTCAGGCAAAAATTGAGCAAGTATTTAACCTAAATACCTTCTCCAGCCGTTCCACTCTGAGTACTGATGTCAGTTGGTCGTGCCGCCAGACTGAGCTGGGATTTCTCAAATTCGAGCAATACGCGTTCGCGAGCCACCTCTCTTGCCCTTGTTTTCTCTACTTCATGTTCTTTCTTCCAACCATCAAGTTGTTTTTTCTGGCGCTTGATGTCCTTTTTCTGTGTCACTAAAAATGTTTTGCCAGAACCCCAAGACCGGTTGTTGGGCACTTACATAGGTCAGTGTAAACACACTCCTTACAGAACAAATGGCCTTCATCGCAAGCCAGAGGTTCCCTTGCCTGATTCAAACAAAGAGCACATGCGTCAAACTGACGCATCGATTCGTTCCCGAGGCGTTGCTGTTGCGGACTTTGAGATGACATCTCGTCGAACGGTTATGGACATACTTTTTGAGTACCATACTCTGTTTTCCTGCGCTCTGCATAGCTGAAAATTGAGGATGCAGTATTATTTTTGCTATGTTTTGTCATAAATGACTGATCCAAGAGTTACAGGACCGTGGGACCTGGGCAACAAGTCATACATTGTGACAGGTCGTGACTTCATCAAATTTAGTGAACTGGAAAGTATTCCCAATAATGCCTTTCTGTTAGCATTTCTACATGCACGAATGATGAATGGTCCCATTTGATACTCTCTACTTCCATCTAATTCAATTAAATTATGCAAAAAATGACCTACAGTACACTAATGACATTTAGTTTTCGGAGATGACGTCAGGAAGAAGCGAGGAACTTTGCACATCAAATTGCACGATCTCCAGCGCCTTACTTTTGTGTTCACGCAAGGACCAACATCATAAACTGAAGGTCTCAAGCTTCCCAGATTTTTCTATGTCTGAAGACTCTTTTCAAGCAGAATCAGGGTGCTTGTCCTGTTTTCTTTTCTTAATAGGCCAGGTTCCTCACACTATGCAGATGTATCAATCTACCGTGTTTTCTCGGGCCTCAAAATAGCAATGAAGCACACGAGCAAAAATCAAATTCATTTTCCCATGGTACTATAACGCATATAGAGGCTTTAGCAGAGACTGAACGAGATGGGGGTGCCATGCCTGATCTGTGCGTCTGACATCCAGGAGAATTTAAAACCCCTCCCACACGTGTCAGACTGATTTCAGCTTCAAAAGTGAAAATGACCCATTAAAGGCCCCAAACATGCGCCCAGAAAGTAATCCAGAAGAATGCGTCACAGAGCTACCGAGGACTTTACAAGATAAATCCAAGGATACAGAACGCGAAGACATCGCCGAACAGGAGATAACTAACGCGAGCCCATCACATTCTATGGTGGATGCAATGATTTTGAGTGAGGCGACCAGAATGAGTCCGTCTTGCTCGCCGATGACTGCCAGCAATCGGAGGTATACAGGAACTTCGATATATGCATTGCCAAGCTTCCCTGCAGTCGACGAAAAGTCGGAAGGAGCATTGCATACATGTCTCACATCCAGCGCACTTGATATTCCACGTCCAGATTGGCAAGTTGGCTGTGCAGTAGAAGAGGAAGAAGCTGTGGGGACTGACAATACCGACTACTGTTCAGATGAGTGCAAAGACCTGCTTTTTTCAACAGAAGCAGGCCAATCACCTAGAACATTGTCTCATGAGCTTGACTCGCAATTATCGAGTCCTTTGCCATCGAGCCCGCCAACCTCCAGTCCTCCTCCCGCTTCTTCGAGGCCGTCATCGCCAGTGGATGCCCCGGACAACACCATTTCCTTGACAGATTTAGCGGTTCAAACTGGTTCAGAAGATTGCTCTCCGGGGCGTGGCATCAGCGAGGATAGCCTTTCTCCTCTCAAGAGTGGGGTATTGATGGTTGTCTCCGACGAAAAGTTTGAGCTAGACAAGCCTATCCAAAAAGAGCAGAAAAGGGTACGCATTTTGGACTAGCCGGATGTGAAGTTCGGACAAAGCTGAAATATGCCAGGCTGTGTATAATTTACCTCCAAACCCAAAACGCCCTACATTAGCAGCTCACCGGAGACAACGTGAGAAATTATCACAGCCATTCCGACCACCCTGCCTGGTTCATCCAAAAGTGGAAGGTCCGAGGCTTCCCTCTGCTCAAGGGATGAAAACCGAGGACGTGAAAGATAACGAACCAATCATCCCCCAAGTTATGCTAATGACTGGTAATGCAAAGGAAGCTCGAGGACTGGGAGGAAGGAAGAACAGGACAAAGGCGGGAGCCCAATTCAAATCACCTTTGATCGCTAAATCAGAGACTGGAGACATTTCACCGTGTGATGACTTGGCTGTCCGGTTAACCCCAGCAATCCAGATGTTAGAGAGGAAATTACAGCTTCTGAAGCGAGCTATCAAGGTCAAGGAGGAAGACCAAGAAGACAAGTTACGAGAACTGATTACAAAGTGGACAGAGGCTGGACGAGAAATAGCCTGGGAAGTATGGACAATCGTGAAGGATAACGCCGATGAAGGATATTCGGCTATCACTGGCAAGAGGTCTCTGAAACACTTCTCGCGTTGGGGGATGGAGTCCAGTAAACGTCACAAAGGGGACGAAGATTTTCACCGCTCTTCGGAAATGGCAGATAATGAACCGGAAGGAACTAACACTATGCAAAGGGTCGATTTGATGGAGTCGGCAGAAGATGAAGATCCTGAGAGACCCGATCACACGCTTGGGACAATGCTTCGACAGCTCGGAATAGATCCACAGACTCTAGGTTGGGATGAAGAAGAAGAGGCTTTCAGAGACATTGGCGGTGAAGACTAAGGGAGATTGAGGTTTTAAAACACTAGACAGCGGGGGGCAGGTGAGATGATGAGAAGTTTACGAGTCTGGTATCAAACATGATTTGACGAGTTCGGAAAGGACCTCAAAACGTTGGCGGATTCATGAGTGTAGAAACTTGATGTGCAAATACGTATGAAACAATGGTGGTAAAGCGAAAGTAATATGGAAGCACGGAGGCGTGTTGAGGCAACAGGCGCGTGGATTGGCTGAGGCAGAGAGAAGCCAGGAGAAAGGTGAGCGGCGCAGTTTGATGACGCAGTAAGCACGACAAATTCAATTACTTATCATGGATTGCCTATTGACTGGCGCCAAAAATATTGATGTTTGAGGCGTGACACCCAACGGACATGCGGCTCTCATGCACTTGTCACGCCAATTCACGCGCGTCCACTCGTTCTTCAGGCGTTCTGCTTTCTCTCGCTCTATTCTATCACGGATAGATTGCATCTGGCGGTCACTCACGTAAAGGGGTTACACAGTTACGTAATTGTAGCTGTCTGCCCTTGCGTCCCATCTGGACTAGTGTTTGACGTCGAATGAATGTCATCACACAACAACCGAGCCTCGGGATCGGCGTGTCATCACTCTACGTTCCAGTGTTTTCCCTCCAGCCAGTTCTCCGCGCGAATCGAGACGCACTCTCCGATGTGATACGCAGTAACAGGTCATCTTACTCAGAGGTCATGCACGCGATATTATAACCTATTTCTTCCGAAACGAGAAAAGGTAATTAATCTAAGATGATGGCAGTTCTCAGGATCAGTCTACATTTGTCGACGCTTGTTCTTGTTTAACATCAGCGGTACTCATGGTGAATGGCAGAAGCGCTAACCGGTCCCCAACTTGACTCCGAACCACCAAATCTCAGTCTCAGTCATCATGGACGATTCTTTCGGGCACAGTCCAAAAGCAGAGGACGAACTCGACCTTCATGATGAATTGGATTCGTCAGAAGTCGACGAAGAGCCCTATACGAAGCAACGAGAAAGATTAAGACTTAGCGTACGTTCCTGAATTTAGTGGACATCGCGCCCAGTTTCCCGCATGCGCTTACTCTCCGCTCTCAGCAAATGGCCACTGTCTATCCTCCTAAACCCTGCGAGCGTTGCGTTCGCATGAACAGAACATGTAAGGGGATAGCGGGCTCCCGTTGTGAATATTGCAAACGCTTGAAACAGAAGTGTTCAAACGCCACGGGCCCAGCGCGCGGTCGGCATGGTGCGTGATCTGAATTTCAACGACCTACGTGATGCAAAGGTGATACTGATTCTCGCCTCCGCAGCAACACGATTAGCAATGCTTGCTGCCGCTGCCGCGCAAGGTATATCACCACCTCCGCAAACATCGGCCGCTAGCAGTTCTTCGTGGGCTGTGCGGCCAAAACGCAAAGCAACCTCTGGCAAAGCCCTAGCTGGTACTCTAAGCGGGGATGACGATGACGACGATTACAATGAACGTGAGCCAGTAAAGTTAAGCAAGAAGCGGCGGTCGAGCAAGACCGTTCACAGCCCTCTTCAGTCGAAGGTGTTCGATCGTATCAACGAATTGGAGAATACAATCCGCGAACTACAGAACCACACGGCCCGGGAAGTGGAGCGGATAAACCAGATCATTGGCCAACTCAAAACAGACGTACGGGAGCTGGGCCCTATGGACTAAAATTCATGTAGCGTATACATCGGTGTGACGCATGTAGCAGGCTGACCCTAATCTGATGTGAAGGGAACAGCATTATTATTGTAAATGTAATTTCTTGGACAAACACTACATACACAGTAGAGTATATTGTGAACACGATTGAACCTGTGCACACGTGATGGGAGAAGCGGGCGATCGCGCCCAAGCTGTGACGAAAATAATCAAGAGAGAATGGTAATGAGGATGGTAATGTCTCATACTTTCCAATCTTGACCCCAAACAATGCCCAGCCCGTTCGTCCTCGTCACTCCAGGTGCCACACGCGGCCTTGGCCTCGCCCTCACCCGCCAGTTTCTCAAGACCACGAACTATCCTGTCTTTGCCAGCCACCGTACCCAGAAATCAGACTCTGATATTAAGGAACTCGTTTTCGATGGCATCAAAGACAACGTAGATCCTGCGCGCCTGAACCTCCTTCGCCTTGACCTCACGTCCGAAGACTCCATCTGTCAAGCTGCTGAGTCACTTGAGGGCACATTATCAAAGGCTAATTTGGATAGCCCCTACATTCACACCGCATTCATCACGGGAGGTATTCTATTCCCGGAGAAGCAGCCCGCAGATCTTGATTGGGCCCATTTAAAAGAAACATATCAGATCAACGTCATTTCTCACCTTCTCCTTATCAAACACTTCTCGCGCTTTCTTCCGCCCGCTAGTCCCAAGTTTAAAGTTCCTGTTCCGTCGAAATGGGCTCATATCACAGCCAGAGTAGGGTCTATTGCCGACAATCATCGAGGAGGATGGTATTCGTACCGCTCGTCCAAGGCGGCTCTTAATCAGGTTATCAAAACATTTGACGCCCATCTGGACATGAACAAGAGCCAGGCCATCTGCGTGGGATTACATCCTGGGACCGTAAAGACAGACCTCAGTAGGGGTTATTGGAAGTCGGCCGGTAAAAATGAGGTTTTTGAGGCTCAGGATGCAGCAGCAAATTTAGTCAACGTCGTAGAGAATATCCAGACCACGCAGAGAGGGAAGGTTTGGGACTGGGCAGGCGAAGAAATCCCTTGGTGAGAAAGACCATATTGCGATCACATGGTTCGCGCAGAGTTTTTCCCTGTGCACACGTCAGGTTTTTTCGATTTGTCAGGGCCATTGTAAATCATACATTGTCTTAACTTTGTCAATTCAAACCACGTGAGAGTGAGGATCTTTTTGATGACATCTCCCATCAGTAATGTTGTGTGGTCCATCTTCCCAGATGAGTAGATTGAGGCTGCTGCTGTCTGTGCATATACAGGTAGGCTATCGTATGTATCCTTAGTAGGCAAGTATCTGAGCACAATCATGCATGTGACTAGCACATTGTGACTGTATATTGATGGGATCTCTCATTTATATGGCGCACTGATCCGTGAAAGGTCATGATATAACGCAGGCCAACTAGATTAATTCAATGCCTTCCAAAATCGAACTCGAGACTGATCGTCCAAACAGCCTTACATATATGAGCCAAAAGGCTGAAATAGAAAGATCAGAATGCACTAGTGACACTCTGTGTAAACTTTATTTGAGCCTTATAAACAGTGCTGACTTGATGGGTTGTATAGTTTTCGAATGGACGAAGTAAATCTCGAGTTTGCGATATTTGATGGTTCGGGGAGACACCAGGTTTATGGCATCGACATGACTGAGACGTTGATCGACGGAAAAAATGTATTCGAGAAAATTCAGTAGTTTACTGGGCATCAGAAATGCAGGGAGTATTTTTCTGCCAGAAGCACTTGAGTTTTTTGATCTATTCATTGATCCCTTCTCTTAGATCCTGTGAGGAGATTCGATGTGTCAATATTATTGCAACAGCTTGCAACATCAAAGGGCAGTCCTCAACGTCGCTAATCTGCTTATTAGGTACACCAAAACTTTCTGTTGTTTTGCGGATATTCTAAGCATGAATGTATTCAGCACGTACATGATCGAAGAACAATTGATCATCCGGCCTTTTCCGTTGAATTGCCAGTTGCATCAGGCTTCTTTTTTACAGAATAGACTGATTATCCGCAAGAAGCCATCAGATCCACTCCTGTGTTGCATCAGTTAAAGTGTCAGGTCTTTATAAAGGAGGAAATCAGGAAGGGAATTTTCCCAATGACACTTGGAATTTTGACAGCTTTGATACGCCGTCGTGCCGCAACGTTCCCTTATGAAAACCTAGAAATGCACTGATGGGCCTCCTATTATCCAGTGATTTCCTCGTGAATGACGCTTAGGGGTCGTTGACGGTTCGAAGAGTGGATATCGATCCACAAGTCTATATTGATTGTCGGGGATATTGTTTCGGGATGAATATTTGATTCCTATGGATGTTGACTGTGGGGGGTCCAGACCCACAAGGCTTATCCTGTTATCAGCCGCGGAAGGCAACGTCGTAAGAAGGGTATAGCTTCAACAGAGACACAAGCCGAGAAGGGGAACATGTTGACTCGAACGTCAGTGAGCTCAAAAAACTGAAAATTTCTGCTTCCTGTGCAGATGAAAACGGATGAATGGTAGACTTCACATGAGAAGCTACGCCAGAAGGACACCGCGTGGAGGATTGTACTCATGTTCACTGAGCGCGAAACCTTCCAAGATTTGAATCAAGGCATAAAGAACATCTTCTCTGGCCAGGTATTCGGTTGGACGAGGACACCGAGAGAAACATTACTTCCAAGATATGCCTAGTACTGATGCGTAGGCAGCCCGAAAGCAGGGTGGAGTTCGTTCATTGAGAAAACAATAGGTGGTGTAAGGCTATTGAAGGAGTATGGCAATTTGTTTGGCATCGAACGACCATCCAAGCAAGAGCATCAAATTAATTGATCTCTATTCTAAATCAGATAGTTCCTCTCAGACCATGTCGGACGATCAACTGCGTCTCGTCACAACAACTGCCCTCAAACTCATTCTACATGATACTTCTCAATCAATTGTGCCTCCCATTACATCTATGCAACTCCTGACGATGATTATGACGACCAAGTTACCCAATGGCCTCTTCCCCTCATCTTCTAAACCCATGCCTCGGTTTAGACTCACAGATCTACATAAACTGGAAAGCATCTTAGAAGGACTATCTCAGCCACACGCTTGGAGCGAGGGCTACATATCTGTCTCACGCGACAATGACACCGGCGAGCTGACCATTTGGGAAGTTGGACTTGGCCCTCGAGAGATCAGCACAGGAACCAAAAGAAAGAGAGTGGTCGATGAAGAAGCCGATTCTGCTGCCGGGAGTGGTGGTGAAGATGAGAACGAAACAAACTCAGTGGGTGGTCTTGGCTGGGCAAAGTCCGCATTGGGTGGTTTGAGCAAGGAAATGCGCGACGTTTATGCCCTGCTTCAGAAGGGAACCGCCAAAGGAAAGCTTCTTGCAGAACAGGTTAAATCGTTTTCAAACTTGAGAGATAATTCGGACATTGAACCTTGCGTCCTAGTTCCGATGTCCAACCGATGTTTTTGAGCCAATCTGTGCCCATATAACCAAGGAAGACTGTGCAAAATCTCGATTACTAGCGAATTCCTCTTCAAAAGCCCCTACAATATGTGATCACATACACTTCCGGCCTCTCATGCGACCTCACACCGATGCAGCACTAGGTCATTGTTCTTACCTCAACACCTGCTACTCCGAACCTACATACGCTCATTCTCCCTCTATTCCAGCCTACCCAGGAAGCACGTCTTCCAGAGGTCCTGTATCCCTTCCCTCCGGTTTAGGAGCAGGTGGGCGTGGCAAAGAAAAGGCACCTTGTCGGTATCTACACTATGAGGTCGACTGGGACCCCAGTGAGGCAAATAGCGAGAAAGAGAAAGAGCGGGAACGGGAAAGACAGCGAAGATCACGAATTAGGAAAAGACTTCATCACTTGGATATTGGTCTAGGTCCTTCAGGTCCAGAAACATATCAAGTTTGTGCTGTCCTTTTCGTCTTCTCAATGCCATGGAACTCATCTGTCTTGGGAAGCTTCCTCAATGGATCAACTGCGACTTGCGTAAATTTGATTACTCTGTTCTGGGAAAGTTCCATGTTATCATGGCAGATCCCCCATGGGACATTCATATGAGTGTGTGTGGTTCAAGAAATCCCTCTATACAGTTATTTCAGGCGATTCTAATTCCCATCCAACGTAGCTACCATATGGAACAATGACGGACGATGAAATGCGTGCTATGCCGATTCCCGCATTGCAAGATGAAGGGCTTCTCTTCTTATGGGTGACAGGCCGTGCAATGGAAGTAGGACGTGAATGTCTCCGTGTCTGGGGTTACACTCGTGTCGATGAAGTTGTGTGGGTAAAGACCAATCAGCTGCAGCGTGTAATACGCACAGGCCGTACCGGTCATTGGCTCAACCATACAAAGGAACACATGCTTGTCGGCGTCAAGTCACCACCGCCCTCTTCTCACAGTGACTCTGGATCTGAGCTCAAGTTTCCCAAGTGGGTCAATCGTGGTGTAGATACGGACGTTGTCGTCAGTGAAGTGAGGGAAACGAGTCGAAAACCAGATGAGGTATATGGATTGATTGAGCGGATGTGTCCTGGAGGAAGGAAGATTGAGATTTTCGGGAGGAGGCACAACATTCGACCAGGGTGGTTGACATTGGGAAATCAGCTGGGGCCTATGGACCAGATTTGCGAGGAAGATTTGCTCAAAAGAGTACAGGCTAAGTGAGTATCTGCCTAGTTTGTCATGTCACAGAATAAATCATACTTTAACCAGGTATCCAGAGAGGAAGATCACTGTCCCTTCTTTACCGAGTGTAACGTTGTGAGGTGCTTTGACTTAAAACTTTACTTTCCATCTCATATATATCCTATGCTTTCTACTTGTGTATCCTCTGAACAAAGTTACTTGGTCACATTAACATTCATTCAATCAACCAACCAACGATTACAAACAGTGCATAGAACAGTGAGGGTATTCAACAGATCACAATCAGCAGACAGAAGCGAAAACCATCAATAACTAGGCCGAAACAGACACAACAGGAGCGAGAAGAAGGTCTCTACTACCCAAAGGGGTCTTAAATGCAGTGCCAGTGCCAGTGCCAGTACCAAAATCCCTGGTGGGCTGCAGTTTACCGTACATCGGCCCTAACAGCAAGTCGAACCTGCTGCGAGCGATATTAACTGCCTTCGCATCAACAACGGCCTTCTCTCCATCCCTCAAACTGCGAGGCGCAGTTCCATTGCATATACCGACTTGTTCGTCTGTCCAGATGGGATCTACGGTATCCGAAGCTCCTGGTACACCAACACCAGCACGTCCACCAACTAATTTCCAATCGCTGAGACGGTTGATGTTCAATTCTGTGAAGACTTGATCAACAGCGCGGACCAGGCCTTGCATTTGCTCCATTGAGTGCCGAGGAGTGACAGTAATCCGCAAACGTTCCTCGCCACGAGCAACAGTGGGATAATTGATGGCTTGCACGTAGATATTGTGGTCTGAGAGAAGTTTGTCGGAGGCGACTTTAGCGAGACCTGCATCACCAACGAGGACAGGAATAATGTGGGAAGGACCGGGGCTAACATCAAATATGAGCGTGCTGTTATGGCAACAAGTAACGAGACATACACAACAGGAATATCTAATTCTGCGAAGCGACGCTTGACTTCCCGGACATTGATTTGTTTCAGTTGGCGATCACCAAGATAGTTCGACTGGTAAACGACACTAGCTCGAGCTCCAGCAACAGTTGCAGGAGGGAGAGAGGTTGTGAAGATAAAACCGGGGGCGTAAGATCGGATCATATCAACGAATTCCTCAGAACCTGCAATATAGCCCCCAACAGCACCGTATGCCTTTCCGAGAGTACCTGAAACAGTAATCAATATGATCATCCAGGATGATACAGCAACTATCAGCATACCAGTGATGATATCAACGCGATCCATGACAGAACCGGGAATGGGATTAGGACTTTGACCAGCAGCAAAATGAGCATCATAATCCAGATGTTCGGCAACACCGGCACCGCGGGGACCGTACAAGCCAACAGCGTGAACCTGACGCATCGGTGTTTAATATAAAACTGTTCCATCATTTTCACTGTGACGTACCTCATCAAGAAAAGTCAGTGCACCATATTGCTCAGCCAGATCACAGATCTCCTTGATGGGTCCGATACTGCCGCACATGGAGTAAACACTCTCAAAAGCGATGACCTTGGGCGTTTCCTTCGGATATTGTTTGAGTTTAGCCTCCAAATCCAAGAGATCGTTATGCTTAAAAATGACACGTTTAGCACCAGAGTGACGCATGCCTTGGATCATGGAAGCATGGTTCATGGCATCGGAGAAGAAGATACAATCAGGAAGTTTAGCACCGAGGGTAGACAGAGTGGCATCATTGGCGACGTAGCAAGACGAGAAAACCAAACCAGCTTCTTTGCGATGCAAAGCCGCGACTTCTTTTTCCAATCCCAGATGCATTGCACCATTACCAGCAATATTCCGGGTACCACCCGCACCATGACCGTATTTATCCAGAGTACGACTGCGAAATCAAAACTGAGTTCAATGGAAGAGCTAGCGTTTGAATCCAACATACTGTATAGTTTCAAGCACAACTGGATTATTGCCCATGCCAAGATAATCATTGGCGCACCATACTTGGACTTCGTCTTTCGGATTTGCAGTATGGGCAACGGGGAACTTGCCAGCAAGTCGGTTTATGTTATTGAAATAACGATAGGACTTGTCCCGATGCTTCTTGTCAAGTTCTTCCTTGTAGAAAGCCTCATAGTTGAAGCCGATGTGTTTCCCGGCCTGAGCGAGAGTTCGCTGGTGAAAAGGGCAGCCACTTGCAGTAGCCTTCTCCTCTTGATGTCCTTTACCAGCGGTTGCAGCGGCTAATTCGTCTGCCATGCGTGCGGCAGCTCGAGCAGCCGAAGCGTGGGGGCACTTGTCAATGGATGTACCGGCAGGAATATTGACGCCTTTCTCCTTGTGGATCTTCTCGACGTCGGCATTAGCGGCGACACTGGCATATCTTGCGACGATCTCTTTGGAGCGAGTGTTGAGGGCGGGGCCCATGACAGGGCACCCGGTAGCTCGCTCGGTCAAGACGGAAAGTGACGGAAAACGGGGAGAGGTAGCAGTAGAGAGAGAACGAAGAGTGGAGGGTTTGGTGTGCCCAAGAAAGGGGCAAGCCGCTTTGAAGCGGATGAAAGACGAGAGTTTGTCCATCCACAAGGAAACAAGAAAACAAGAATCAAACAAATCCGTCGCTGCACTTTTCAATCCATCTCGGTCCCGTCACAGTCACGCATGCTTCACCAATCAGAGTCCATCAATTACTAGCCACCGATCACCCCGAATACTAGACCCAATGAGTATTATTTTTCTCAAGATGCAGTAGCTTGACATGAAACTTGTTACGTGGCTGGCAAGGGAGGTCATCCCGCTTCCCATGCGAAGAAGCATCTTTGTTATAGAGCAGCCAAAGCACCTTCCAATACATCAACCGCCAAATCTACTTCTTCCTTTCTGATATTAAGACTCGGTACCAGTCTCACCGCATCTTTGCCGGCAGTCAATACAAACACACCTCGCTCCCTTGCAAGACTGACAATCTTTCCAGGAGCCTCAGGATCCTTGAACCCAAGGCCTAGAATCAATCCACGTCCACGAATCGTAGGCTGTAAGTGCTGGTGGAACCACTGGGTTAAGAGCTGCAGTCGCTGAATCAGGTAGGAGCTGATGCCATTGATCTGTGCGGCCATGACCGGGTCTGAGAGTCGACTGAGGACATGATAGCCAATGGCACATGCGAGGGGCGATCCTCCGAAAGTGGTTCCATGAGTCCCTGCATAAAATTATATCAGCACAGGCATCCCGACGGGTAGGAAGGCAATCGGACATACCTGGTGTCATAGTACTCCCAAAAGCATCGCGGAGAAGAATGGCACCAACAGGGTAACCGTTAGCAAGAGGCTTCGCCATTGTCACCATGTCAGGATGAGCCTCAACAGGAAGCGATGAGTGAGCCCATAGTGTACCAGTGCGATAGAGACCACACTACAGATATACTGAGCCTGAGATTCATATCGGAGGTCGCTTTACTTACCTGGATTTCGTCAAAAATCAGCACTGCACCAACCTGATCACATCTCTTCCTCAGTTGAATCAACCACTCCGTCTCAGCGGGACGAATCCCACCCTCACCCTGCACAGGCTCCACAATAACAGCACAGGTATTCTCTGTCAATAGTGTGCTGAGTGCCTCCGTATCATTGAGCTTCCCGCATGAAACTTCAGGCAGCAGAGGCTCAAAAGGTGCCTGGTACTTTGGATTTGTCGTCACACTGAGAGCACCCATACTCCTCCCATGGAAAGCATTCTCAAAACAGACGATCTTCGTTTTGGTACATTTGGAGCCTTGTGCATTCCACGGCTTATTGTGCTCGAGCGACCAACGATCTTTTCCGATTTTGCGGGCAATCTTGAGTGCACCCTCATTTGCTTCGGTACCAGAATTCGTAAAGAAGACCTGGAGCCCGCTGGGAGGATCTGTCGGCTGATGACCAGGCGCAAAACCAAGTCCACCTTTACGCTGCGTAGTCGCTACAAGAAGAGATGCGAGTTGAGGAGACCACTCGTTGTGGTACACATTGCTCGTATGGATGATTTTGGAAGCTTGTTCGTTTATAGTCTACAAGCACTCAGACATCAGTTGACGCCCCTAGACAACATACATACCTTCAATACACCTTGATCTGCATGCCCTAATGAGTTGACAGCGATGCCTGCACTGAAATCCAAGTATTTTCTGCCTTCGGTATCCCAAACGTATGATCCTTTCCCATGCGAAATAACAAACTCGGGACGAGTATAAACGCCAAGAAGGGGAGCTCTGGGCACTTTGCTCTGCTCTGCTCGCACATCCGAGTTATAAAGCGGTTCAGTATATTTGGTGCTAGGAGATGTAGGCAGTGTCCATTGACTTGTCTATCCATGAAAAGTGTGAGTCATGAATACATTTATTGAGAATTTAGCACCCACAGAGAGTAGACGGGTGTAGGGTACACTTAAGCCGACGCTTCGAGGTATATAGTGCCTACGAGAGGTGGCAGAAATCAGGCGATACATTACAGAATCTGCGTTGAGTCGACAATGTGTGGGAAATCATGGCCTCGGGTACAGTTTCTCTTACAAATTTTTTGTTCACAAAGGTGCTCCTCCAAGAGACTGCAACACTGAGCAGTTGTTGACCAGGTGAATTGATATAAGATAACAGGTAATCCACTAGGCCCATGGGTTGGCTCCTACTAGGTGCACAGGTCTGTGCTGCTTAGTCATCCATTAGTCAGGGGATAAGTATCAGGCCAAAGAAGGTTTTCATCTGGGCCTTCTAGGTAAGGTTTTGTCCTCACTGAGCATACAGTGCAATGAATATCTGACATTGTACCAGTAGAAAACAGCACACAGACTTGTCTTCTCTGGGATTGCCTTGACAACTATGACATAACATGTTAAGAACCCTCTACCAACAAAGAAAAGAGATTACAAAACTTGGCTGATTCAATGCAGAAGAGAATCGCGGAGAGAGGCGAATGGTGCTTGTTCTCGAGACAAATGATTTAGAGTTAAAGAGTAAGCACTTTGGTAGCTGATTCAAGATATGATTTCTCAAAATAGACGTTTGGCATAAGCTTGTGCCTGGGTGTCACAAAACTCTAATGTCCAAGAGAGATCAGCCCAACTTGGTATAACACTACTACAAATGATTAAGGAACAAGGCAACACGACAAACGAGGGGAGAGCTGCCTATATCAAGCGCCAGCTGAAAATACGAGCATTCAGACAAAAGATCGGCCTCTTGATCCCATCCTCTTCCTGCGATCCTAGGCATGGTGGAAACGAGACACTGAGATCACTGTCAGACTGTTGAGCAGGGACAGATAGCATCTTATAAACGTCATGGCAGACACCGTCCACCCATTTTCTCACGTCGTAAGGTCACCAGGAATGTCATGAGGAGAGTGAACAGGAATTGCGTGTATACCAATAAGCAGCGATGGGATTTACCGGCGATCGAAGGCACGAAAGATTTGGTTCAGTCAATGTTTGTAGGGGGCAACTGAACAAAGCCATTGAGTTTTGTAAGATCACAGGATGACTCACTATTGGGCTATGGGAAGATCGGAGGTGGAACAAACAGAAAATCTTGGCACGGCAATCAAGTAATGTGAATTCCTCAAGTATTTGGTTTGTAATACGAACTCGAAGCTATGACAAGACCATCATCAGGCATAAAACCTCAGCCAACATTAGTCATTGGTGCTGTGAGAAGATTATCAATAGAATGTCAACTGTCTCACAATAACCGGATGGATCACACTGAACATCAAGATTGTGGACACCTGAGCACCATACTCATAATCCAATTAGAAAATTTGTCTCAATCCCTACTCGTGCTCTTATCACTGACTGACATGGAAGACCCTGTTGAAGCTGACCGCTCACGCCCACGAGGAGGTGAAGGAGAAGGAGTTTCGCGTCGCTTTCTCCGGGGGGGCGAACGAGACCGAGAGCCTGAGAGGGAACGACCCCGGCCCCGGTCATAAATTCTTTGAGGGCTGATATTTCGCCTGCCAGGCCTTTCTCTCTCATGATATCTCCTACCAGGTAGAGATGGTGGAGGCATGTCGTCTCTATCTCTGTTGCCTACACGTCCTTGTTCCCTTTCCCTCAAACGATCCTCCTCTCGTCTCCGAAGTCGATCACGCTCTTTCCTTTCCTCTTCCCACTTGGCCTTTTGGGCGGCCACACGCTGTCTATCTTCCTCCCGTCTCCTTTCACGTTCTTCACGCTCAGCATTACGCTTGAGACGATGTTCTTCTTGTTTCTCGCGATCGAAAGCTTCGCCTTCTTGATAGTCTGCACGAGTGCCAAGAGCACGAGCCATTTTGGCAAGCTCAGTTCTCTTTGCTGCTGCCATGGCATGTGTATCTGTCGGCTTTCTGCTGGATGGCTGAGGCAATGCAGCAAGAAGTTTGGCACGGAGTGCTGAAACCTGATCCTCGATCTCTGCTTCGTCCATCCTGGAACAAGATGACATTTGGGTGGACTGATAGCAGTACAATTGAAGAAACTTACCCTTCTTCCTCTAGCTTGAGCTGGAGCTCGAGACATTTTACCTCAACTTTGCGTTTTCGTTCGTGCTCGAGAATGGCCTCGTCAGGCTCTCTGTGCTTGGGTGGCGGAGCATCCCATGCGGTCTGTCTGTCCTGGGCGGACTGATAGGAACGGAGTGTCGAGAGGTTGCGTACGACATATCCGTTTGTGCCGCTGCCGCGAGGAGTCGTAAGACCAATGCCGTTGTACATGGGAGAGTGGATGAGTCACGTGTGAATATGGGGAGATGTGGGTGTGATGGCTGTGCAGATGACGGTAGCAAGCCGGCCGAAGCGAATTGGTTATAATTGTCGATAGGCTGGATGAGTTTGTACCGATCCATGGCTGCCGCTGCAGACACCCTTCCTCCAGCTCGTGCAATCCCTAGTGCTTTTATTTCCAGCGTCAAGTCCTGGTGGGCTGTTAGTGAAAAACAGGCAGCGATCAGTGAAGAGCGTCTTCTTAGGCGATTGCCCTTTTTCCAGTCCACTGCCTCTCACCCTGTTACTGCAACAAGCAGCCGCGTCCCTCTTGATGCCCCTAAACAATATATCAATACTATATCCATTACACCGACTGCCCCACCAAAATCGGCACCCCCTGCACCAACGGTCCTCCTCCATGGCTATGGCGCAGGCCTTGGTTTTTATTTCCGCAATCTACCCGCACTTGCAGAATGGGCAGGGCGCAAAGGTGCCTCTGTGTATGCTCTAGACTGGCTTGGTATGGGCCGCTCGGCCCGTGTTGCGTTCTCAATACGAGCACGTCGCGAAGACATTCCCGGTCGGGTCCACGAAGCTGAAACATTCTTCGTTCAAAGTCTCGAGGAATGGCGCACCAAAATGGGTCTCGACAAAATGACGCTGATAGGGCATTCACTTGGTGCCTATTTCAGCGTTGTTTACGCTCTTCGATACCCCGACCGAGTCAATCGACTCATTCTCCTTTCCCCGGCTGGAGTTACCCGTGGCCCTAACCTCTCGCAACCTTCTCGGGAATTGACTGATGAAGGTGCTGGAGCCCCTACCGCTGGTGGGAAACCCAGCCAACAAGTTGAAGCTGCGACGAAAAAGCACGTTGATGAGATCAGGGATGAACAAAAAGAGATCAAACGTCAAGAGTCTCGGAGCAGACGACTTCTTACCTACCTTTGGGAGGAGGGCTGGAGTCCATTCCAAGTTGTCAGGGCTACTATGTTCTGGGGACCTATGCTTATTGGGAAGGTGCGTGCTGCTACTCCGCCCTTTCTCGTCAATGTTCAAGTTTAGCTGCAGTACTCTTCCCGCCGGTTCTCTAGACTGTCTGAAGAAGAAACGAGGGACATGCATGACTATATCATGAATATCACCCTTGCAAAGGGTTCCAGCGAATATTGTATATGTGCGTAAACACCTTATTAATGTGACTATTGATGGATGACGAGTCCTCCCACAATCAGCCCATATCCTCGCGCCGGGTGCCCATGCACGCATGCCCCTTGTAGACCGGATACAAAAGCTGAAAATACCTGTCGCCTTCGTTTGTACGTTTCGTGTCCCTCTACACGTTATTCATCTCACCATTTTTTGCACTGACAGATGGTGATCATGATTGGATGGACCCCAGGGGTGGCATGGAAAGTATTGAAGCGCTTCGTGTGGCAGGAAATCCACATGCGAAAATGTTTCTCGTTGGCAATGCTGGACATCATGGTAAGTCGTCTCGTTTCTAATGCAACTGTCGTGTTCGTCCACTCACAATCGTTCAAGTCTATTTAGACAATCCCACTGCGGTTAATGAAATCCTTGTAAAGGAATTAGAGAAAGAGCGCGAAGTTGAGGGCTCTTTCTTCATATGATCGAGCGCATGCTTCATTTCTGTTTCTACATGTGATATCTTTTGCCTATAGATTTAGGCATTTTTAGATTCTATCAGGGGACTGCGTGTTTTGTACCAAGCTATCGGGATTATATGACGATGTGTGATAATATTAAATTAGAAAACCAAGAGAGAAGAGTAACTGAACAAGCTTCCGGATATCTGTTTTGTTATGATATAGAGGGGCAGAACAAATCAACTTGTGAAGGATGTGTCATGTATTAGACTGCGACGTTAGAGCTTGAAGCAGGGCCTGCGCTCTGGCCTTTCTCTCGTCGACTTTTGGAAGATGAGTTGCGTCTATCACAAGATCGCTAGGACCGACGCCGGTCTGTTGAGACACCTGTTCCTCATTCAAAGGAGGTTGAGCTTTGATGACCTCCTGGCACGTTTTGACGAGGTTCTGTGAAATTAAGTGGCGCTCGGGACGAAGGACTCACAGATGCTTACCTCTCGAACTTTCCCTTGAACTGCAGAAAGATATTTGATTATTAGGCCATCATATTTCTCGGGTATCTAAGTCATCTCGTAAGACCAAGTCGAAGCGATAGATCCAAGGGGGACGAATCACCGCTTTCGCTTTCCAGAGGTTTCGGACCAGCCAATTCTGTTTTGCTTTGTTGAACTTCCAGAGATCTGGCTCGTAAAATTGTTGGAATGCGTATGAGAGGGCTAGATGGCGGTTCAGAACAGAGATGACCTGGAATTCGTTTAATACGGGAAGACACCTTTCTTTGCTTGACCTGGAAATGCTATTTCGTCTGTATCCTCTTCTGGATTCGGAAATCCAGTCCTGTTTTTATGTTTCTTTGGTTTTTCGTCGATGGTGTCTTCCAGTAGTGTTTTGACTTTGGGAATCGTGGATTTCTTTTTGTCTTTTTTCTTTTTTCCGGGTCTTGATTCGTTGTCTATCGCTGAGTCGGGTGAGCTATGAGCTTCTTGTTGCGTTTCTTGACCTTTCCGGGCTTGTTTAGTTATTTGAGGGCTCGTGTCATCCTGAGGATGTCTCTTCCGTTTCTTCTTTTTATTTTCTATCTCTCTGATTTCAGACTGGTTGGGCTCGTAGTGGTCTGGTGCTTCTTCGATGTTCTTCTGCTCATTCTTCTGATTGTGTACTGATAGCGATGACCCATTGTCTTTGATGTCATCACCCTTGCCCTTTGCCAATTGCCCATCCATGCCATCTCTCGGAGCCTTCTTCTTTTTCCCCTTCTTAAGTAGTTGGTGTGAGTCCTTGTCTTCTACAGCATGATGTATAGTATTCATGAAAGAGAGGCTTCCTAAGAGTGATGGACAGTGATGGAAGTGATTTAATACTTATGAAGATATTTTTATGGCAATATTCAAATACTGCTTACATACAAAAGCAGAACAATCAGACGATCTGAGACATGCCCTGTGCCTCAAACAGGCAACAAGCTGTATAACCTGAATATTAACCTCCTGATACAGATTCAAATCACGCATCCTGAGGACTTAAAGCACGTGAAAAGTTGCCTGTTCCAGAGACCAGCATTTCGCCTCTTCTTTCCTTCATTCCCTTTTTCATATTCATGGGTCTTTCAATATCTACTCTGTTCAATTCATTGACGTCACTGGTGCAATGGACCAAGGAACAAGAAGCACGGATTTTGATGCTAGGATTGGACTCTGCTGGAAAGGTAACGCCACGTTGTCTGTATCACTTTTTCTAAGCCAATTTTCCACTTTCAGACTACAATACTGTACCGACTACAAGTAGGTGTATACCAAGCTTCGCAAATGCCTGTCATCCTGAGTCACATTTCAGATTGGCGAAGTCGTATCGACAATTCCGAGTATGTCACCCACAGTTTCTCAAAATTTCACTCTTCTTCGGTGCTGATGTCTTGTCCTTCAGCTATTGGATTTAATGTGGAGACTGTTCAAGTAAGTGTTGTTTCCCATATTACTGCCTATCGGCACCGTTGACTAGCTCCCCTCTAGTTCAAGAACATCAAATTCCAAGTATGGGACCTTGGAGGCCAGTCGAATATCCGGTACATGGTGCTTTATCTACCTAACGATTCCATACTGATTTTGAGTAGGCCTTACTGGCGATGCTACTTTCCTAATACGTCAGCAATTATATATGTCATTGACTCGGCCGACCATGCCCGGATAGGGACTTCGCGGACAGAGCTATTGACAATGCTTGCCGAAGAGGAACTGAAGGGTGTCCCCCTACTTGTATTCTGTAACAAGCAAGATATCGAGGGTGCCTTGAAACCAGAAGACATTAGTGAGCAGCTTGGACTTGCTGGTGGAGAGAAGACAAGACCATGGAGTGTCAGGGGAAGTTCAGCGAAAAAGGGAGAAGGTCTGGAAGAAGGTCTAGACTGGTACGTCGTCAAATGTCTTATTGTTTCCATTGGCTCATTCTCATTCTCTAAGGCTTGTGCATGCTATTCAGCAGAAGTAATGTTAAATAGAATCTCACCCCTAATCACATCATTGTAACTAGACTACCCATATCGATACTATCTGTGCTGGTTTATCATGTCTTGTAATTCACTTTTTTTGCATCGATCGGTGAGCCAATGTTTATGTGAGCAATAGCCAGACTTCATATCTGATAAAAGATCAAATCCACATCCAGAGGAAATAAAGATACAATAGTAAGATCCTATATTGATATTGCTTGCTTCGACCAACACCAATCCCACTGTGCCTCGTCGAGATTCTCCATGCATTGTCGGTAGGCCTCTATGTCGGGGCGCCACACTCGAACAGTACCATCGTCAGCACAAGTTGCTAGACAACCATCTGCCCAATCGACAGCACCCATCTCTCCGCCTTGCCCGTGCAATTGGACTGCACGTTGACCGTAATTGCTTGTACCTAATCTTCCAGTTCCGCTGACTTCAAAGAGGAAGTTGCTTGACCTGGGATTATTTGCGCCACAAGCCAGCCAACTGCCACAGGGTGATAATGCTAAGCCAACGTAAAACGAGGAAGTGTGCATAGTTTCTTCGGAGAGGCCAGTTGGCTGGGCTGTCAAAGCTGGAAGAGAATAGGTATGAATCTTGGAATCGTGACCAAGACCAAACACCAGGCCGGAAGTTGGACCAGATCCTTGAACCAAACTGATGATACCCCGTGGTCGCTTGGATCCGTTTGTGGTCGTAGGGTCTAGAGGTGTTGAATAAAGTGCTGATGGTGGCTTCACCTTTGTGGAACGCAATGGTACCGGTTTACGCAGATCCCAAAAGCGAAGTGTTCTAACGTGACGTCAGTTCCTTAGTTTATTTGTGTTAAGTCAAGCGCACCCATCAGCTGCACCACTACTAACCAGCCCGTAGGGCTGAGATTTGGGGTATATGATGCTGGTTACAGTCTTCGGCACGGGTACATTTGTTTTTTTGGTTTGTCTTGTGGACTTGGCAGGGTCTCCATGTGCATTTGATATCACAATAACGGGTTCCAACACAGAAACACCCTCTATTGTTGTTGTACTGGTTCGCAAATCCCATAAGCAAATTAGTCCATCCCTTCCTCCGGTCGCCAGTAGTGCATCGTTGGTAGGATCCCAACATGTTGTCTTGACAGTGCTCGTGTGTCCGTGGAGAACATGTGTTGTCACCTTCTTCTCTACTGAAGTTATGCGGGAGGAATGGTCCCCCGAGCATGTCACAATATGGGTATCCATTCTATCCCATTTGACATCAAATATACCGTTTTCGTGTGGTTGGAAAATAACGCGATCTGGTTCTGCAAAAGTGGTTTTCAGAGCAACGATTGAAATTCAGAAATCCTACACTAACCAGGATCCCATGGTTTTCGTCTTGTAGTGTTGATAATCTGTACAGTGCCTTCTTCTGTTGCAACGGCAAGTAATGGAACACCCCCCCTTCTCGCCGCTGAGAGTCTATGAGCTAATTATTGATTATAAAGAGGGATAAGAACGTACAATGGGAGTAAGCACAAGCATAAGGCGGTGTCAGAAAATGATTGGTGCGCAATGACTGTAATGTATAGACATCGCTTTTCAGAGATGAAACGAATGTCTGAAGGACGGGTCTGGTAGAAACTGCGTAGGAAACCGATCAAATATTGACTAAACTTAGCCATCCATAGTTTCTTACCTTCCAGCGTGTTGACTGCGTTTGCCGAAGTAGATGCAAAGGAGGATAGTGCGCGAAAAACAGTACGCCGACGTATCCTGGAAAGGGGTAGGGACTTTTCTTCTTTTGCGTCCAAGGAATTTGGATCTTCCTCTTCAGTATCTTCTTCCAAAGTCTCATCTGTACTGTGGCTTGTTCTCGCCTTCTTCCGGCTTTTATCTGGAATATTTGTCTTGACTGGCCGCTTTCGAGCAGATTTAGGCGGATTGAGCAAGCGACATTGTCGGTCACCGAGCGGTGTAACTTCAAAATTAAGGCGGTCATCAAGAATGGCGCGAGTAGATGAGTTTGGAAGCATCATCAAGAGATTGGTATGACGCGAAAGGCCAACGCGTCGCGTCACATCCTAGTGTCACACATAAGAAATGTCTTTTAGGTCAATTCTGAGCGAGTTGGCATCGGCAAGGGTGAGGCACCTTCTCCTTGCAAACCAGAATACTGAATTTAACACGCCCATCCATGATTTTGTCCTACCACTCCAGACCAGCCCGAGATCTTAGATTATTGTGTGTGATTTTCGGCCGTCGGGCCTCCGGGTGATACGGCATCCTGCTTTTACTAAATTTTGTTGCGGTGATCCTACTCTACATCTCCTTGACAAAGTTCAAAATGTTTCGTACGGCGACGAGGTCACTTTCAACAGCTGCCAGGTCTTCCCTGAAGATTGGCCTCGTACCGGCAGATGGAATTGGCAAAGAGGTCATTCCGGTGTGTCCCGACCACGTCCTTTGTAGTTTGTGATTGCTCATAGGCTACAGGCAGCCCGCCAAGCTATTGAGGCGCTGGGTTCTGACATTCCAAAAACTGAATTCATTGATCTTGCTGCTGGTTGGGAGACCTTTACGAGAACAGGTGTAGCACTACCACAGGAAACCGTCGAGTGCGTGAAACATGAGACCGTAGTAACTATTGGCTGCTGACTGCTGACCCATAGTGTCTTACGTTCAGAGTGTGACTGTGCACTTTTTGGTTCTGTGAGGTATGCATGAGTCCGTCATTATCCTCGCAACTTCATTGTCCATATGCTGCAGTTCCCCTTCACACAAGGTCGTTGGGTATTCTTCTCCCATCGTCGCCCTCCGGAAAGAGCTCGATCTGTATGCGAACGTCCGCCCAGTTACCTCTGTATGTCTGATCTACATGTCGACTCTGTAATCCTCGTTCTAATTGCTTCTAGGTCGCTCTTGATCCTGGCTCAAAGCCATCAGTCGATCTGGTTGTCGTTCGCGAGAACACCGAATGTTTGGTGAGTCCTCTTAGTAGACATATGTCTGGATCTCATCTAGGGTGGTTAGTATGTCAAACAAGAAACATTATCTGTTGGAGAAGACGGAAAAGAAGCACGTGCAACCCGACTTATTACAGAACGTGCATCCAGGAGAATTGGACTATTGGCATTCAAACTTGCTCAAGCTCGCCCTCGCAAGGTTCGACAATCGCGAGTCTGCACCAATAGACATTAACACTTTTCTGATTCCAGCATCTCACAATCATCCACAAGTCAAACGTTCTTTCAGTATCCGATGGTCTGTTCAGGGAGACCGTCCGAGGTGTTCCTAGTCTGCCGGAAATGGACGGCAAATATAATGATGTGACCATTGCCGAACAACTTGTTGACAGCGCTGTCTATCGGTGTGTTTGTTGAACTTTGATCGTGGTTTGATCATTGACCACTGTAAAGTTTGTTTCGGGAACCCGAGTAGGCAGTGGTACTCACATGCATATATCTTGGCTGTACTCACCTTTGGATCCTAGGGTCTTTGATGTTATGGTTGCTCCTAATTTATACGGAGATATCATCTCGTGAGTAGAGCAATCCCTCCCCAGTACTTTCTAATAGTATCAAAGGGACGCTGCTGCTGCTCTTGTCGGTTCCCTTGGTCTCATTCCTTCGGTAAATGCTGGTGATGACTTTGTGATGGGTGAACCGTGAGTTGTCTAGCTTCTGTTGTACCTGATGAAGGTTGATTCCTCTTTATAGTGTTCACGGCTCTGCCCCTGACATCGCAGGAAAGGGTATCGCAAATCCTTTGGCTTCTATCCGCTCTGCGGCACTCATGCTACGTCATCTTGGATACACCAACGGTGCAAACAGGCTAGATGAAGCTGTAGATGCAGTACTCAGAGAAGGGACTACGTTGACACCCGATTTAAAGGGCAAGAGCTCGACTCAAGAAGTTCTCCAAGCTGTTTTGAAGAGACTGGTTTAGTGGATCACAAATACCAATCAGAGTCAATCTAGCAGCATACAAGCCTTGAAGTTTGGATGATGATGTATTCTTACCCATTATTGCTAATTCAAACATAGTCACTGCATGATTCCGCTGCGGAAGAAATAACCAATATTTGATTTTGGGTCTTTGGCACTACCAATCTTATTCTTAGTAATGATCTATGTATATCTGTTCTGGTTCTGCTAATTATAATCTGGATTAGTAAGCTGGAACATGAGAGCTATCCTCGGTTCGGCGTTCCGAAAAAAAAGATGTTAGCAAGGATGCCCTTCCAGGTTGTTTATTATCGACTGTTGATAGTGGTTAAGATGTCCGTGTCCTGGAAATACAGGATATGTGAGTTCAATCTTTAGAGTTCGAATAGAATGGACATGTCATGTCAGCTGTCTCACGGCATGTGTGTCGAACAGAAATGAATTCTAAATATCTCTATGCCTCGTGCAGAGGATGGTCCACAGAAAGTTTCTTTGACGCCTGTTTTGAACTGGATCTACTCGACAGGGACCCCTGAACTTTCTATCAATTGAAACAACCCCTCTAGCTGTGATTAATTTCGACGACCGGACCGAAAATTAAAGCTCCTGAATTATATGGCGAAGAAAGCGAGGATGAAAGGGAAGGATGATGGGAAGCCGGGCAAGGGCGGAGGAAACAAGCCAATCAAGGTCGTGACCTTTGATACTTCGAAGAAAGGTTCGCACCAACTTTCAGTGAACTCGTTGAGATCTTTCTGCAATGACCCTTGATAGGATTATTTGAACAGCGTCAACCCGATGACAGGAAAATGTCAAATCCAGCTATATGGGGAGAAATGGCAGTGGATGGAGACTGGGGCCAATCTTCTGCAGTTAACCCAACACTTCAACTCCTCCCAACCTATTCGTCTTTAACTTACCCACAGCGTCCACGTCCATTATCAGCTTCGACTGACCCCTTGGTAACTACATTCAACGATAAGACAATGTTGGATAGTCCGTATCTCCAGAAATCTCATCCAGGTCATAATCTCGAGTCACTTCCGAGCGATGCAACATCACGTATCGTACCTACGTCGCCTTCACAAACTTCAATCTACGTTGATCCGCAGTCGTTGACATTCACAGCTGCGGGGATGACGATGCAAAAATCAAAACCACAGGCACCAATACAGACACAGAAGTACACGTCGGCTAGCGAACAGGCTCGGAAAAACATGAAACTACCTACTACATCTCAGTCCAGGCCCCTGCCAGCCCCGTTGGAGGTCACTCCTCCTGCAAGCGCCACATCCAAATCAACCCTCACTGCTCAGCAGTGGAAAACTTGGGCGAAAGGAACACCAACTTCTGCTCACGCATCTCATCATCGATTTGGGAGCCGGGATGACTATGCTGTTGTGGCAGCTGCGATAGAAAGGGATGTTAGAAAGGCCGCCGCTGCAGGTAACTACTCTCTTCAAGCCGGATGGCCTAATTCCTCTCAGAGTGGGGGATATGCTGATCCTCCAAAAGCGAGCGGTTCAAGCCACCAAGGAGATAGTACTGGGTGGACTCAGCCGGGTGCGAGTGGTTGGATGATTCCTCAGAGCAGTAATGTCAGTTTGGACCACAAATTGAAGAGAAAGAGCGACTTGAATAGTCGATATCAGCAGTTGCATCGGCATCAAATTCACGCTCAGTCAAATCAACACCACGAACCAACGAGCAAAAACTGGGAGGACTGGGCTGGTGGCCATGGTGAGGAGACCAATTCTGACGACGAGTGGAACAATCAAGATGATTGGTACGCTGATGGACATTCGGAAGGGTGGGGAGCTCAAGGTGATAGTGGATGGGGAGAAAAAGGAGGTGATGGTTGGGAAAGCGGATGGGATGATAAGTCTAGTGGCATCCAGAAAGGCAAAAGTAGTTGGAGCGGCAGAACAGAGGGAGGCAGTTGGGATACCAGGCCAAAAGGAAGCGAATGGGACGGTAAGTCAAAAGGAGGTAGATGGTCCGACAAGTCAGGAGAAACCTTCCAAGGCAGGGATAAAGGCGGGACCACCTCCAATCCTGACCAATGGGTTGCCAGTTCAAGTGGCTGGGATCATCAGGAGACTGATAATTGGGGCATCAATCAGGGAACTTGGGGTACATCCGAGATGATTATTGATCCTCCAGAGAACCTTACGGTAAGGGAAGCTACAGCATTCTCAAATCCTCAACGAATTGCTCAGACATGAACAGAAACATCAGACACAAGGTACCTCTTCGAGGTACCCTCATGCTGTCACATTGACTGATAATCCAGTACCACGCAAAAGTCATGAATTTGAGTCATCGTGGGGGCAACATGACGGCTGGGGTCCAATTCAAGAGGTGGACGAAGAAGACAAGTCTAACAACGATGATGAAAAACCAAAACATGACCCATGGAGTTGTAAGATCGACAATACCGCATATTCGATGCCCTCCGAGACGCTAGCGTATGCATACCAAGATACCGCTACATCATTGCATCAGGAAAAATCAAGGAATAGCATGAACAATTATATATCTACTGAATTCGTGGAGTCTCACGGTAGAGCGTTAAAACCTGTGGAGCAAGCATTGTTCGGCAAAG
>Ga0153946_1000012_pt1 | contig 56552 bp, 74 predicted proteins | sample TSNJ030MetaG_FD_104751 | JGI IMG/M metagenome (GOLD analysis project Ga0153946, IMG submission 104751) | Attine ant fungus gardens microbial communities from New Jersey, USA - TSNJ030 MetaG | ecosystem: Host-associated > Fungi > Mycelium > Unclassified | place: USA: New Jersey, Wharton State... | reverse complement strand
GATTTCATGCCTCTTCGAAGGAAGGAGATAAAGATAAAGAAGAAGGGAGCGGAAGAAATGGCAATGATAAGAAGAAGAGATTTAAGAGGTCAATGGACAATGTTGACGAGTATGCTCGAGATGAACTATAATCAGTCAGAGTAATCTGTGCTGTGTTTACCTCCCTAGTGCAAACGCGCCAAGTCATGATTGGGTGGGGAGAGGGGGGAGGTTTCTATGTAGTGAATATTATGTAGCATATCAGACTTCTTTGACGACTAATAGAGCAGGAGTTGTCCTATTCTACCACCGAACTCAAACTTCTAGAGCACCGAGAAAATTTGACGATGATCCTCGCTACAATCAAAGGTTGATCTATTTACGATAGCGCAACAGAGCAAGCGCTCCTGTTCGACAAGGTGTCAAGAATGGATGCTTCTGGATGTGAGTGACAAGTCCTCTTTGACAGCAGCAGACTCATTGATTAGACATCTCGTCTAGGCAGAGAACCTATTTTCCTGGGTGATGAAAACGTGTTCAGTGCATTTTGAAGCACATTTAGGGAAAAACGGATATGATAGTGATCATTTCTCTATTTATTTCTTTATTAGGTACATCAGGGTAGAACTGCATCTAAAGTAGACGTAGCCAAGGCATAGAAAACTATACAGGTAACTTCCAATAATGGGCATGTAGTTGTCCAACTGTTGACCATTCGTCCGAAAGAAAAGAAAAGACGATAGGAAAGGGCCGAAAGGAAATCCACTGAATGAAACAAAAGATAGAAGAAAATTGTATGATGTATAGATATGTAATGTAAGCGAGAGAGCACGCTTTTGAAGAAAAAAAGAGAAGTGTGCACGAAACGTAATTGGATGAGATAAGACACTGGTTGATGCAAATGGCGCAGAACATAAACAAAACAGCAGGAAGAAAGTTGTATCATAAACCGCGAACAGTAGATGTACATTTGTTTGAATATTGATGATAATGAATGATGTAGGTTGGGTAAATGTGCGTATGCATGTTTGTGAAATTTGTCTTGCATATAATGTCATCAAACCGAGCAAGGCAAGGCATTGGCGAGCACGAAAGAATGCAGATGTCGGGAAATGAGGGCAAGCAATAGAAAAAATGGAACATCATGTCAGAACAAAATAAGACAATAGCATCCACATAACGATTGAATGATTGTGGATACCGATACTCTTCGTTACTTGAAGAGTTTAATGAAAGAACTTTTTCCTCCCTTGCTTCTCATCAACGGAAACCTTAATATGTGCATGGCAAGGCTTGGCACCCGATTGTGAACATGACTTGATATTCTTCAACCACTCATCACCATCATCCTCATCCTCAGGATCACAATCATCATGGTCAACACAATGACCACCTGGGGGAGTTTCAAGACATGAAGATGACGACGCAGGTGTCCGACGTCCACTGTGAGGATCCACCTTGCATCCGCAGAGCAATCCACTTGCTTTCCCCCTTCCCTTGAGCAAATCTGTAAAGGTACACCGCGATGAAGGCTCAACGAACAACATTCGTCGCAATGCCGGGCGCGTTTCACGCGGCAGGAGACGAAAGATAGATTCTGCGCCGCCAGCATGGAAAGTCATCATACTATCCGTTCGTTGACGAGGTCTGTGCAATTGAGGGGAAGGAACGGTCGATCCCTGTCCCAAGGAAGAATCTGAGGCACTGATATCAAGGGAAGTGACTGCCTGACTGGTGAGGACCTCGTCACCTATCGAAGCCGGAGCAGCACTGACACCGGGAGTGGGGAGATTATCTAGTAGGGTGGCTTCGAGTGGACTAGGAAGGGATTCGGTTGATGTACCAGGACGTGCAAAAGACAAAACAGAAGGATCCATATCCCGTAGATTTTCCGATATATGAGAGTCTGAGCTAGAGCAGGATGACCCAGCGATTTGAGGCAGAATTTGCTTAGCACGAGCTTCTGCACAGCTCAAATCCTTGCCACCAGTCATAAGTCGTGAAGGGGGATCTGACATGGCTGACGATCTGGAAGTCGACCGAGAGAGTGTGGACGTTGTTTCTGACCAAGGGCCATTACTGGAAATATCGGTGTCCGGGACGAGAGTGCTATCGGTACTCTTTGCACATGCTGAAGGAACTGATTTGACGAAGTGGCTAGTCTGTCTTTCAACAGATAATGTAGCAGCACTCTGGTTGATTGACGACCGGTCTTTCCTAGGAGGTGGCTTGAGCGAAAGGTCAGGATGAGCATTGACAAAAGCTTTGAAGCTGGGATCATTCTTGGGGTCGGGGATCTTCCAGGGGAACCTCCTAAGGACCATGCACAAGAAGATGATGGCGACACTCCAGACATCCGTCTTCCGAGGATCATAAGGGTCCTGGGTGAGAACCTCCGGGGCGAGGTAGGGATCACTGCCGACAATGCCCGTGGCTGGTGTGAACGACTTGCCAGGATAATGGAAGACAGTGGCAGTACCAAAATCGATAAGCTTAACAATGTTATTGGACGTCATGACGCAGTTATCGAGCTTGAGATCACGGTGAGCGAGACCCATCTCATGGAGATACTCAACGCCATCGCAGATCTGACGGAAGATACAGTAGATTTCAGGCCGGCACATTTTACCCGACATAACAACGCTGAACAGATCAAAGGGTGCATACTCCATAACCTGAGCATGATTAGGCGGGTTCCTGATGGAACGAACAGATGGTAGAGCATACCTCATAATAGTGGCCATGGTCTGAAACGATGTCGACAGTCTCAATGATGTTGGGATGCTTGAGAGTAGAACCAACGCAAAACTCTGCAGTGACCTTTTTCTGATATTCACGCTCAGATTCTCCGGAACGTTTTGGGCGAAATTCTTTGACAGCATAGATACCGCCACCATTTTTACTGCTAGCTTTGATGAGGCGGACTGTCCCGCCAGCACCACATCCAAGAACAGGACCCCACTTTCCGTACTTTTTGGATAGATGGGCATGGGTAGCATCCTGGAGAGAGGTAATGGAAGCGCCATGACTAAGGTTGCCAGAACGAGGCACGGCCTTATGGTGGTGGGGTGAGCCATGGCCAGATGAAGAGCACTGAGGGTGAGAACTATCATTCGAAGTGCTGGGAGAGGCTTGGGAGCTACTCTTAGAACTTCCAGGAGAAGGAGTTCGGTCTTTGCTCTGTTTGATGGTATCCTTTTGGTGGTCCCTACGGATAAGGGATGAAAGTTTAAAGTCTTGGGCAGAGCGACGGGGAGGGACAGTCTTTCCATGGGGTGGACCATGGTCTGAAGTAACAGGAGAAGAGACACGACGATCCGATGGAGTAGGAGAGGCTGGATGGTGATGGAAGAGCCGTTTAAGGTCTGACAGAGGGCCGTGCTTGCGGTGGGGCTCTGGAGAGGACATGAGAGCAGGAGAAGATGGGGGAGCAGGAACAACGAGAACGGGCATTCCAGAAGTAGTAATGCTGTTTTTGCGAGTGCCAAAGCGGAAGCGGGGAGTAGGCTGGGACTGGGCTTGAACCTGTGTTTGACATGATGAGAGAAGAAATGGTAGTCATTAAGATAGAAAGCATACCCGGTCTTGATGAGAGGGGGAGGAAGGATGGGGAGAAGAGTCTGTTGCGGTGGATGAGGATTTTATAGTTGCGAGCGACATGACGGGTGAGGAAAAGCAACGATTGATCTGCCGTTGCACAAACCATGTGACGACAATCAGTCCGAACTGGCTCGCCTCGGCCTCTCGGCATCGTTGCATGCGCCCCACCCGATCTCATCTACCCGGTCCGACTTGTCCATCGTAGCCGCCGTCCTGCTGTCTCCAAAAACTGTCAACTCTGACCCGACTCCTCTCGTCATTCGACCCCCAGAAAAGATAACTGCCCCACCGCATTCTCAGCAACCATAGCTATATCCCCACCTCATTCCGCGCTTTATGTCTGTCAGAACCCGACCGTACTCTACGGATAACTCGACACAGGTAAAAGGAGTCTATCTCCTTTTCATTTGTGGGCGGTCCGATGTCACTCACCATCGTTGAACATCAACATCTAGTCATAGCCTGTGGACTACTTGCAGTACTTTGACCTTTCGGACTTGAGTAATGGGTACATAATCCTAGGTACATTATCTTTTAGTCTACCGTGAGCTAATGCACAGTAATCCTTTTCATTCCTGCACAGATGGTTGCGTTCGTGTACCTTTATGACTCCAATTCAGTACCAGCTGCCTCATCAGAGCTCTCCAGACACTACCGGTCTATAATCTTGGCCCCGACTGATTCCCCTCTTAACACACTTGTCAACACGTCTGTTTTAATAACATGGAGGTAGAACTCAAAATAGAATGTGATACATAGAAAGCTATTTATAAGTCTCATCGTCCAATTATCATTCAGCGGCTCCGCTGCCATACCTCTCTGTCCCCTTGAAGAAATCTCTCGTCATCAACTATGACACGAAAGAATACTTGAAATGATATACGTATGCTGCTCGTTCCCAAAAAGTACAGCATTAACCGCATCAGGAATACAGACCGGTATGTCTTACCACTGGCGTTGGTGTGAAAAATGATTGGGATACGCCATCGGGGTTTCTAGCTCCGTGCGGTTGAGAATTAGAATGTATTTCACAACAGTTAATGGGCAGCTCATTGATCGAAGAACAAGGGGAGAATGAAGCGACATCCAACACGATATGTCAGGTGGTTTACGTCCAAGAAACCGACTGGATACATTGATAGAAGGGGAAGCTGATAATCAGCGCCTAGTTTCGCTTCGGTTCACACGGGTCAAACGTCACCAACTCCAATGGCATAAACATCCTACAAGCGCGCAGACGTAGGAAAAAAAAGTTTCCTTCGAGAATGTATCGTGTATGCAAGCACCCCTGTTCGCTTCTTGTGGAATATTCAAAACGAAATCAATCATCTGATGTGATTACATACGTGACATGTCCGCTGTTTCCGAGGTCACTTACTTCGATACAATCCACCAGCAGAAAAGTGATCGCCTCGCTCAATTTTCATTCATGAGTCTATTAACCGAGAAATTTTGGAAATAAATAATACATCTCATAGTCTCACCTTGACACACACAAAGCAGTAGTTTCTCTGACACTACATGGGTCACAATCGCAAATCCGGATAAAAAATCACCTTCCCAAAAAAGAGAGGTACAACAGAGTCAAGGCCCCTTCATGAATTTTACATCTCTCCTTGCAAAAATTTTGCTCATGCAAGCTGAGCATTAGTCATTCGAATGAGAGCGCTTGGTTTCATATGACTTATGATTCTTGCTCATCACTCAGCCACTAAGCAGTTCTTTGAGCTTCGTTCTTGAAATGTGCTACTTCCTTCCCTCTCAGCTAAGTTTCAACACCGACTCGCCTGGCTGCTTAGACTGGCTGTAAAGCTGCTGCTGTTACTAATATACACCAACCACTGCTTTCTTAGTACTACATCATGTTGTAATTTTATAGTTTTTTCTCATGCTGATACTGCTTTTTACTTAATCTGCTTGTAGATGCTGATGAAGCAATCCGCCGCTTTTAGAACAGAGATTCAATACCTGTAAGAAATCTAGGACAGTGCAATCTAAGCTCGGACACGATCTGGGTAATCTGGCTAGAATTTTGGTATAGTACATCTATCGCCCCTTGCCCGTTTGTCAATAAGTATAGACACCACCACCTTACCTCACTCAGAGCGCGTCCGCAGTCATCTATAGTATATTCCCTCATGCAATTCCCTCATGCAATATCAGACTATGATTGGGCCTTGGACTTCAATAAGTGGCGTTCCTTTCTGGCTGACGGTAGTATGTACATTTTATCTATCTCTCTATAGTTGAATGAGATGGTTTGTCAAGTTCATTTGTCCATTTAAACGTGTGTCAAGTACCCGACCATCGGTAGCTATAAGCACCCTTTTCCCATTGTAGATGTCGGGTGTTTCGAGTCTACTACAATCATCACTGGACTTAGATTTAGATGACTTCCCCCAGGCAATCTGGGGAAAATCTGAGGGAAAAAACCCCAAATGGGTTCCAGAAATCTGTGCCGAGATGCCGAACATAATGTTTCCCAGATGCCGTGATCTAGAAAGACCTTTTTTCTTCAGAGTTTCCAGTTCCCCACCTGATGAATTTACCTTTTTTGGATTTTGATCTTGATGGTACCCAATAAATGTAATGGAGACGAACATAGGCTCATTTTTGCCGTCTTCGCAAAAGATCTATGAGCTCTCCATACAACCATTAGTAGATTAGCGGAAAACAGCCTGAAAGAAAATGAGAATAGCTCAAGAAGGGGACATGGCTGTTAGATCGTCCCACTGCTGCAGCACGAGACGATGCATATGTGTGTGCATATGTGATGTCACGATTTTTGCCAAAATAGGGTGAGTTGGACCCTGAACCATATATAGGTGGTAAAGTGGGTGTCAAAGTACACATGGTAATCACGCCGAACCTGTATACAGATACTGAATGCCTCCTCCCCCCTCAGGTATGCTCAAAGATCAATGTTCCTTCTAATAAAGGTTATCTCCGGCATCCAAACAGGGTCGCCTCTGTGTCTTTAATGAAGGTTTTTTTTAAAAAAAAAGGTGTGTGGCGAGCGAAACTGGTCTGAAGGCACGCAGCCTAGGCCTAGGCAACGAAATTTAGGGCACTGTCCTTTTTTTATTAAAAAATGAATGAACGGGGATTAAATTGATACTACAGTCCTCATGTACATGTATGCGTGTGAGTCCGTCCCTCATCAAGAACCCGGTAGTCAAGAAACAACAACTCGAATATAGATCTTTCCTTCGCGGCTTTTCTTTGAAACCTTCTGACCAGCCTGCTAATGACCGAAAAAAACTCACGAGAAAAAAGGGGTCATCTTACTGCCGAGATTAATTCGCTATTGGTCAGTTATATTCTATCGACTGTGTTCTTTTTTTTCACACCTCAGTTGATCATTCTATGAACATTCTATGAGAACGAACGAAAGGTGTACACACATACATACATACACGCAGAATTGTGTGCCTCGGATATATTGTTAAGCGGTGGGAAAAAAAAAGACCCTCTTCCTGTCCCACCTCGATCTTCTTCTCTGCCCCCGAGGCAGGTAGCAACGGACAACTCTTCATCCAGAACCTAATAGATGTGGGAATCCGGTTAATCCGATCGCCGTCGACATTAAATTGATTAAAAAAAACACTCCGCAGTAGCAGCACCAGCACCCCCTCGAGTGCAGTTGTCATTTAACATCTCTATATATCAATCTTTTTTTCATGAACAATAGCATCATCAAAAATCAAGATCCTAATTAGGGCAGGTATCGTGCCTATTAGCTAACGAGAGATAAAGGAACGGAGTTCTGACCTGGGCTGTATTACGCCTTTGTTGTAAATCGGGTTCGGCTCTGGAATGACAAGCTGATCCGGATCCATCTTCTAGTCCGTCCCTTTCCACGAGCCGATTCAATTGACACGCTTACACACCAGCGAACGTGGGAGCACGTGATCGGGCATATACAAAGTTTCTAAAACGATAATTCAATGGGGGGACGTTGGTATCAGTCAAGGCCCTGTGCCTCAGTAGTCAGTAGGCTACCGTGGACTATGTTCGTACACTAATAGATTGTCGAGTTAAAAAAAAAGGAGGGAGGCAACTTCTATTCTTCTTCTTCGCCCTCCCACGAACCTGATCGCTTCCTCCGACTCGCATTCGCAGCCAAGAAAGAGAGAGAAAGAAAAGGAGTAACTGTGGATACAGGATAAATCGAATCAATTCTTCTTCTTCACCTCAAAAAGCCTCGTGTTTCGACTTGGCAACGATTTCTAATCCCTAAACCAACCAACTTATCGTTGGCCAAGAGATGAATGAATCGATGATGTAATCACCCAAGGGCTTGGCCAAGCAGCCAACATTCTCCACTCTTTTTTGTCTTTTTCTGCAAACGTGCATGGGTTGGCAAGGCTATGGCTATGATCCCCGTTGGTCGTTCGTTAAATGCAAACACTCGGGTTGCCATGAAATTCTGCCTACAAATCACCATCAGATACAAGCTCCCTCCCTCCCCTATATACTCGGAACAGAAACCGATGGAAAAAAGAAAAAGTAGTAATAGCCGTTGTCATCATCCCTCTATTCATCAGTGTGAATATCCAGCCAAATATAGACCTCTTCTTGACTGTTGCTGTCCATGTTTGCATTCCCACCTAGTTCACACACCCACCCACACAAAAGAATCAGAACTTCGGACCGATCTTGATGGATAGCCGAAAGGAGCATCTCGGCAATAAATCGGCAACATCGAACCAGTCGGCCGAACCACACAAAACGAACTCGTCAATGGCTCTGCCGTACGAGCCGTGAATAAAACACAAAATCAATTCTTATAGCCAAGAGACAGAAAGACGGCAACTATTCCTGCTCTTCACCATCCCGCTTCCTCTTCATCTCTCGCGAAACCTTATGCTGTGCTGCTTCGTGCTTTGCAAGCTCGACAGACAATTTCGATACCGGACTCTTGGCAATCTCTGTTCAAAAAGGTAAAAATCAGTTAAACTCACTCAGCTTCCAGGAGTAAGAATGAACGAACCTTGTTTGAGATCGTACCTGATGGTTAAAAAAAAAGGTCAGCAAAGATTCTATGATGATTCATATTTCCAACGTACATGACTTCATCATCGTCATTCGTTAAAAAGGTGATAGCGACCCCCATCTTTCCAGCTCGACCGGTCCGACCTAGACAAAAGGAGCAAGAGAAGACAAGTGTCAGGGACCGCCACAAGAATTCCAATCAATGCAATACACACCAATACGATGAACATAGGCTTCAATCGTATTCGCCATCTGGAAATTGATCACCAGACTGACGTCTTGCACATCAATACCACGCCCAGCCAAGTCAGTGGCAACAAGAATGTCGGATTCCCCATTACGCAGTGATTGGAGTGATACTTCTCTCTGTTCTTGGTTCTTGCCCGAGTGCAATGTGGCAGTGTTCCACTAAGACGAATCAGCACCGCATATATGGAACTCAAAAAATGAGAGCGCACCCCAGCCCGAGATAAATCCTTGGCAACCATGTCAGCAGTCTTCTTTTGATTCACAAAGACGATGATAGGCGGGCTGTATTCGTTGCTGTTAAGAATCTCCAGCAGACGTATCCTATTGGTGGGTCAGCCAACTCTTTGTGAGTCATGAACAGCGCACTTTTTCTTTTCATCTCCGTTGACAAACTCGACCTTTTGTTCAACAGTGTCGACGGCACGACCTGCTTCACCAATTGTGATCACAGCTGGTTTTTTGAGATACTTCCTTGCCAGGCGTTCGACAGCTGGTGGCATAGTGGCCGAAAATAATGTGGTCACCCGCGTTCGACCCTTTTTGACCATGGTTTCGCCATCGACATCCATCTGCTCGCCGGGATCCTCACCTTGCATCGTCTCGGTTGGTAGGGCGTCCAGTATAAACGTCAAGTCGGCTTCAAAACCAAGATTGACCATTCGATCGGCTTCATCCATGACCACGTATCGACATTGTGAGAGAACCAATACATGACGTTCAATGACGTCCTTGAGACGACCGGGCGTTGCAATCACGATTTCAGCACCCTCTCGTAAATTGAATTGTTGTTCTTCAACAGATCGCTGTCACATTTTTTGAGCCACTGGATATAGAATTCGAAATTATTGCCGACTTACACCTCCAACGATTGAGACGCATTTATAGCCCAGTGGACCTGCAAATTTGCGCGCCTCCGTTTCTATTTGTTGAGCCAACTCACGAGTAGGCGCCAGGACTAGGGCATAAGGTCCGAGATGACGGTTGTCATCCGTAAATAACGGTAACTTGCCAATAAATGATAGCATAGGTATGACGAAGGCAGCCGTTTTGCCGGAACCTGTGGTAGTAGCACATGAACACCCAGTTATATGAGATGTCAATAATGAATGGTACCTGTCTCGGCAATGCCAATGATGTCACGGTTCTGAAGACCGATGGGAATAGCTTGTCGTTGGATAGGAGAGGGTTCTTTGTAGCCAATACGTTCAATACATTCGAGGATGGCTTGAGGGATATCAGACTCTGTCCACGACCGTAGGGGATGGGGGATGTTGCCACCTGTTGCAAGAGTGAGTCGAGATCCCGAGTAGCAGAGCAAGATATACCTCGTGCAGAGATACTAAAGTCTTCCCTGAATATACGCCAATCGCGCTCCTTCATTTCACCGAGAGGCTTCTCTGTCCAGTGTCTTTCGTCGATACCAGATTTCGCGGCCTTTCGCCTTTCCATTGCATCCGCTAGATTGTCACTATCCTCTCCGGTAACCCTTCTTACGCCGGACCCAGTGCTATCATCCATGCCAGCCAGATGGCCCCTACCGAACATGATTTGGGCACCCTGTCTATTGCTCCCGACGGCAACGGGTGAATCTTCAGCAAAGGTGTCATCCTGGGCGTCCCAATCAAAGACGAATTTTCTGTCATTCATCTTCCTAATTTTGCGCTTCTTTTTGTCAGCGCCTAGATATCGAGAGCGGATTGCCGTCAAGTCTTGCTCGGACATGGGGGGTACGAAAGGTTCTGGCGCGGGATTGGTACCGACACGGGGGAGGGGTGGGGGCGGCATGGCTGTAGGGTCGTTCGGGATACCCGATTTGGTTCTGTCAGCACGCGGTCCAGTGGGTACGTTCTTTTTGAGGGCGACACGACGACGGTCGTCTGACGGGGGTGGGGGAGGGGCGGGCCTGCCTCGGCTGTCGCGCTCTCGCCTGGAGTAGCGATCTCTGTCGCGCTGACGGTCTGGGGGAGGGTGCCTGTCGTCATCTAGGATGGGGTTAGAGAGAGAAAGAATGGAGAATTGTGCTTACTGCGAAGAGGGGGATATTTCTTGGCAGAGAGCTCCTCTGCGTCGCGCTCTAGCGCTTCTCTGTCTCGTCTGGCAGCGTCCTGCTTTTCCCTTTGTTCTTTGACTTCGAGGGCGCGTTTGGCAATTGCGATCTTGGCACGCTCCTCTTTTGTGAGGAACTTGGGCTGGGGGGAGTCAGGAGAGGGAGACGCAGGGAGCAGCGAAAGACCTTTGCAGCAGCCTCTTTTTCCTCGCGTTGTTTTTGAAGCAAGGTTTCTATGGAAATCGGGAGGGACATGGGGGGAGGAGGGGAGTGATGCACGTGCTGGCGGTCACATCACATTGTTCTAGGAGCTGCTGGACGACGAGGGTGTTGTCTGGTCTGACGCAGGCAGTTGGAGGCGTGTTTGACATTTTTGCGAAATATTGTCCTCTCGGCTGACAACTGAGTATATAATTTGCATGTGTTTGGGTGTTCTCTCGTCTGCCCACCATGAGGGCGTTTCTGACCCGCTTTCAACTTGGAAAAGACAAACAACGGCAGCCTCCCTCTGACCCGGATGTCCACAAAAAAGTCGCCTTTATTTCTCCCCCGCAGTCTCCCGTCCCCGCCATCCTCGACAGAGACCTCCCCCTCCCTCCCCAGCCAGAGCCTGTCCCCGCAAAGTCCACCGTCTCTCGCTTCCACGCTGCCCACCCCGACGCTCCCTCTTCTCGCCCCCCGTACCAGAGAGACGTCCTCTCCCCCCAGTCGTTCCGCTCAGCGACCCCCTACTCCACCATGTCCGCCCAGACCAGCGGAAGCCGCATCCTCGCAGCCGCCTCCTGGAGCGAGCTCACAGAGGACGATCTCGTCTCCAACATCGGTTCCCGCGAGCGCACCCGCCAAGAAGTCCTGTTCGAGATCATCTCCAGCGAGGAACGGTACGTCCATCCCCCATCCCCCATCTCCCCCTTATGTCTCCCAGCTACGTACAGGAGCTCGCAAAGATGAAGGAAACCTTTATCGATCCTCTGCTTCATCCATTCTCCACCACCCCCTCCCTGGCAGTAGACTACGACTATTATCGCAATGACTCTCCCGCTGCCCTCGCAGAATCACTGGAAGACCTACCCCCCATCGCCGCTCGTTTCATGTCCCCAACCCCATCTACATCTTCCTCAACTCGCAAAAATACAGAGACTTCCAACATCGACGACTCCCTCACAGACGACGACGACGATCCTGCCAGGCCCTATCCGTCCAAACCCTCTGCCGTCTCCCGCCAGGCCTCAAATCACAGCCATCCGCACTCTCCATATCGCTCGACAGCCACCCGCACATCCAATCGTGTCGGCACCATCGTCCCTTTCCCCTCCCGATCCCATCAGTCCCTGCCCCACCCCAGAAACCAAGCTGCCGCATCCACTCAATCCCTCGGCAAGCAGTCAACGATCGTCGAAGCCAAGCACAGCGAGACAACGCCCCAGAAATCGGGTGTTCTTGGCAAACTCAGAAAAACGCAAACCACTCCCTCCAATGTCCTTGGCGATTCCGCTATACCCCCCCGTCAACTACCCGAGGACCTCCGAACATGCTTGGAGGTCATCGATGGCGGCGTTTTCGACGGTCACAGGAGACTCTCCGAGGCCCTGAAACGACGCTACGATGATCAGTATCCCCTGGTCAGGTCCCTGGCAGATGTCTTTGTATCGAATGTAAGCTGTCTCCCCTATTTTGTATCATTCTCATCTTCATCCAGTCGGACATCTTCCACGGCTATGCCACCTATGTATTGCATCTGGAAAGGGCCCTAGAGTACGTCGATGCGGCACTATCTAATGCAACTGCGAAAAAGCCGAAGAAACAGGATGCAGGCGACTGGCAAAAGGTCTGCAAGGTTCTACAAAACCTCGAGGAATCGGCAGCGGAAAAGGGTGAAACCGGGCTTGCCATCACGCTTTCAAAACCTTTCCAGCGACTTCTCAAGTACCCTCTCCTTTTCCAGAACCTGCTGTATCACACAGACCCTAGCACCTACGAGTACGAAAGTACGTTGCTCATGGTTGCAGAGGTGGAGAACATCGTGAGAAGCATCGAGGATGAGAAGATCCAGAAAGAAGAACGAGACAAAACGCGCGACGTGTTTGCGCGAATTGAGGGTCTCGACAAGGTTCGACAATTGGCGTTGCCAAAGCCCTCAAGAGTACTGGTGGAGGAGAGATCCTGCAATGCCGGTGGTCCAATGGCTGGGACATCGAAACCTGCACCGTCACTGTCACCTCCACCGATGATCAACGCTAAAGGCGTGAGGGGCAAGTCGTCCTTCAAACGACTGAGTGATGTTCTGGGCAGCGGCGGGATTGGAGGGAAGAAGGATTTGTGGTATGTAGTATTCAATGATGTGGTGTTGCAGTGCCAGAGGACAGGGATTACCTCTGTACCGATTGCTCATACGGCCACAAATCGAGTCAACTCGTTACCGGATATGGGAAGCAAGTCCAAATACGCGGCGACCCGTAGAAGAAACTCGTACACCAAGCCAAGAAACCTGTACAAATTCATCAAGGTCAGTCCGTTCGTGGATGTTAATTTCCATGGATTCAATGTATTGTAGATTGAAACGTGGACCATTGGTGATGTTGTGCAGCCAAGAGAAGGCGTAGTGTCTATGGAAGAGTAAGTGCCGCCAAGCCCTCTCATTTGACCGCCACTGACATTTGCCAGTGTCGTCCGCTCTCGACACCAATCTGTCAACCAGCAACCTCGCATTATTCCCCTTCCAGACGACGACGACGACGACGACAACGATTCTGATGATTCTGATAAAAAAAGCAAAATGAGTTTCTCTTACTGGGGAGCCGACAAGATTACTGTCCAGAAACCCGTTGTCAAGGGGAGACTTGGTGCAACGACGAGAAGATCGACGCCTCTGGCGTCTTACGGGCGAGAATCGTCTGCCAATGCCAAATTTGGGACGCGCCTGATTTCAGCGGATTGTTATCGACCTGCGAGTCGGAGAACGGTGAATACGCCTGTGAACCGTCGACCTGCGATGCCTATGGGGGGTGAAGAGACTCCGAATTATGCAAAGGCGACGATCACGCGCTCGGCGTGGGATTCGAGTACGAAGCCAGCAGTGATGGGTGGACAAGTTAATGGACAGAGGAAGAGGAATGCTTCGCTTGTGAGTACGTCGACCAAGGCGACGGTGACGCCTGCTGTTGGTGGTGCTCCGCCGCAGAAGCTTTTGTCGCCTGTTCCTTCGGAGGATTCGGGTGTTGGATTGGGATTGTATCAGAAAGTGTTGGCGAATGATCCCTCGCTCAGTGATTGACTCGACGCATTCATTGATGGTTGGTTTCTCTTTTACCCTTACAGAAAAGGTGTTTTTTTTACTATTTTATTTCCTGCATTACTATGCTCGTATACCAATTGCTTTTCTTTCCTTTTCCCCCTCATTGAATCATAACATGCATGCATGCCACATCCGCCGATCATTGTCCGATATATTATGAGTGTCATGCTTTTTTTTTTTTGGTCTCGAGTTGATACCACTTGCCTCTTGGAAAGATCTTGATTATTGCTTTGACATATCCGTTCCTTTTTTCCTCCTTTATAATCTGGAGGGTATCATTGTTCAAAAACTCACTGACGTTACGAATACGTTTGCAGTATAAATTTTGGTATTTAGATAATAGATTCGCTATCTTTGGGAAGATTTGAGCTGCCTTTTGTTAAAAGTCGAACGGCTGTGCATATAGATATGTATATGTATAATGACATGAGAGATGGTTATTCATCTACGTCGTACGCTGCATTGTGGATACTGACACTACGACCGCTAGGATCTGACGAACAGCCCCAATCACCACGAGGTATCCAGCTATACGATGGATGAGTTGAATTAAAAAAAACTTTAAGGAAAGACGATTTACCGAACTGCAGTCTCAGCGGCCGTTTTCGAAGGGAAAAGATCTATCCCAAAAAAAGGGGCGCAAGTCAGAGGGGGGGATTCTGGATGAGAGAGGTTATTGTATATGTATCCTACCATGGAAAATTTCACGGATAAGATAAGCCTCTTTTGTATCAGGTGTATCCAATGGCCATTGTTCGTGGCGCTTGGCGAACGCCTCGTCTGAGACAGTATTGTTGGCGTGTTCTTTCATGCTAGTAGTTGACCGCTTTTTATTCAGAAAAAAAAAAAGTGGGGAAAAAAAACTTTTTTTACCCATCGATCCAAGAATAACCAACACCATCGGAGAATTGTTCTTTTTGTCTCCATAAGATGGAGCGCGGGAGGTAAGGCTGTTGTTGTTATGGTTATGTGAATGGGTGGGCGGATGGGTGTGAAGCATTGAGTTTTGAAAAAAAGAGTCGATGGATCAGTCAGAATACACCCACTTTCCCATTTTCTGGAGCGACATCAAAAGCTTTACGGATGATGTACTTGAGATTTGTCAGTCTAACCATGAGTTGTTGAAGAAAAGTTGAACTACCTTTTCCATGCGAGGGCGGCCGTCCTGGTCGATTTCTTGTGTCGAACCTTTGCTGAACATCTTGTGTTTTGGATCAACATTCATAGCAACATTTAAAAAGTTTTTGTCGAGGAACGGTACACGAGCTTCAAGACCCCATGCCATAGTCGACCTAAGAGTATTTTTTTGAACACGTCAACAAAGCGTCAAGGAGGCATACTTGTTCGCCCTGAGACAATCGGCAGTATGAAGGTTCTTTACACGTCTTATACACTCTTGATGAAACGATGCCGCATCTGGGGCGGCGTGGAAGTATAGGTACCCTATTAGAAAAAAATTGAGAATGGGTCAGGAAAAAAAGTGGTTTTTGGTAACGCAACCCCCAAAAATTTCGTCACTTCCTTCACCACTCAAAACCATCTTGACACCAGTGGCCTTGATCTTACGACTGAGGAGGTACATTGGGACACTCGCACGAACGGTTGTGACGTCATACGTCTCGAGGTGATGGATGACATCCGGAATCGCGTCTAGACCTTCTTGGACTGTGAAGACGTATTCATGGTGCACGGTACCTAGATAATGAGCTGCCTTTCTTGCAGCCAATAGATCAGGTGAATTTTCAAGACCAATGGAGAAGGAATGGAGTTGAGGCCAAGAGGTGAGTGTAGCTGAAAGGATCGAGTCAGGACATCAAAACAAGCGTATAGAGAAGAAGCTCATTTTCATGACCCACCGGCTTCATCTATCTGATTACTTGCGGGAGATGAGGGACCACTGATAGTCTCCTGAAGTCTTTTCCGTCTCAAATCGGCTTGAGCTTGAGCGACTTTGTCCGTCTCACGCGCAGCGATGGCAGCGATAAGGCTGCTGTCAAGACCACCACTGAGAAGAACTCCATAAGGAACTTCTGACATGAGTCGTTTGCGGACGGCAGCTTCCAGCGTTTCGCGGAGAAGCTTGAGGTCCACTGGATTGGTGGGTATTGAAGCCTTTTCCTGATCTCCATTCAACCATGTAGGATTATAGTATTGTTTTGTGGAGTCGTCCTTGCTATCGTAGACATGTCCTGGCGGGAACGAAATAATTGTGTCGCATTCATCGCTGAGAGCTTTCAGTTCGGAAGAAAAGTAGACAGCTCCAGGGACCTTTGTGTTCCACCCTTGGTAAAGAGTAGTGATGCCGATGGGATCCCGTACGGCAATGATTCTGGTGGGCGTCACGGACTCGTCAAGAAGAACAAAGGAAAACATCCCATCTAAAAGGTCGCACAAGCCAGTATCGTGTTTGCGATACTTGGATGCAAGGATGTATCAGGTTTTGTCAGTTCCATTGGACAGAAAAAATTCGTACAAGGGGTATTATGACTTCACAGTCAGAATGTGTCTTGAACTTGGCGTCGGGACCGAGTGATGCACGGAGAGGAATGTGATTGTAGATCTCGCCATTGACGGCGAGAATAATTTTGCCATCGTGACTGACAAGAGGCTGGGCTCCGGTGTCTGGATTGCCAGAAGAATGAATGAGTCATTGATCTGTATCATGAACGCAGAGAAACACCATACCAACGCCGACTATTGCAAGACGTTCGTGTGTGAGGATGCTGCGCTGGCCCACAAAACAACCAGACCAATCGGGACCACGATGTCTCAGCCTTTTCGAGAGGGCGATGAACCGTGCACGGTCCTCATTAGAGGGTTTGTTCAATCCATGAACGGCAAGGATACCACACATGTTGCCAGTAGGTGACAGGAAAAAGAAGTTCAGACGAAGTTCAGCCGGAAAACATCCATTGTTATGACTCAATGGATGAGATAAATTGATCAGGCAGATCGGGTAATAAATGATTATTATTTGATAAGGCCGGCTGTCGCTATATTGCAAGTGAGATTAGCACTTGTTTTTTTGCTACGCTGCGGACAATGGAAAGGAGAGAGACAGGTGATCAGGAAATAGCAGACCCACGCGAGTTGCTATAATTATACTGAGTCCGAGACCACTCCTTCTGCTCACACCTCTACCCGTCTGACTGTCACTGACTTTGCAGAACCCACATTGTCTACGTATCCATCCTTATGACAGACAGGCTTGCAAAATTTAGGGTGGGTGCTTTGGTACACACGTCTCGGCACTAAGTAAGTCTCCTTTCTCTAGGCTGGTCCTGCCCAAGCAGTCGAGATGACCAATCTGGGCTACCAGCAGCCAAGCAACGGGCGTGCTCATGGAAAGACTACGTTCTTAGAAGAGGTACTCTCAACATCATCTGTACAACGTAACTACGTTCCTTAATGCCGTGCCTCAGGTTGTTTCAATTCAAGAGGGTATCGAGCAGTTTGATGAGAATATACGACAAATCGCCACTCTACGCCTGCAAGCTTTAAACACTCTAGATGGTGAAGATCAAAATGACATGGCGCGGGTGGAAGCGTTGACAGATGAGACTCGAACACTTAGTCTGCAACTCAGAGATCGAATAAAGAAACTAGAGGCTTCGCCTGCACAGATGGATATTCAGGTACGGAGTAATCAGGTAAGTGACTTCTGTGTGCCTGAAAGGTAATATCAATACTTATCGGGGATAAAGCTGGGACTTTTACGGAATAAATTTTTGGAAGCAATTCAAAATTACCAGCGCGTCGAGCAAGAGGGTCGTATAAAAATTCGACAACGGGCAGAGAGACAGGTCAGAGTAGGTATGACTAGTTCTCAAGTTAGAGCTTCACCTTGTGCTTACCGTGATCCAAGTCAATCCCGATGCTTCTCCCGAAGAAGTAAACTTGATAGTAGAGGGCAGTGGCCAGCAGATCTTTGCCCAGGCAGTGCGTGTAGGGCGCTGGCTCGTGGAATTGTTCGTTCACTCTGCTACTCTAGTTGACAAGCTCAACGCGATATGCTGAATCACGGAATGCATATCGGGAAGTCCAACAGCGGCAGCAAGATCTCAAGCAAATGGAAAACACTCTCGTCGAGCTAGCCCAGCTGTTCATCGATGTATGTGACTCCACCCTTCTCTTGTGATCTTCTCATGCTCTATTTTCAGATGGGAACGCTGGTCGAACAGCATGAGCCCATCATCAATCGAATACAAGACACTGCCATAGAGGCCGAGGGTGATGTTATGAAAGGGTGTGTTCCTTGTCATGTATGATTTGTTCCAATCGTTGACTGCTAGGTACCAGGTTGAAGCATGAAGAAGAGGCAGTGGTCCATGGTAATTCGGTCTTGCCGTCTTATTCCATATTGTCATACTGATTAGTCAACGCGCAGCGAGGAGGGCCCGTAAGATGCGATGGATATGTTTCATCATCATCCTTATTTGTCTGGCCGCACTGGCCATTGTGCTTGGAGTGGTTTTCGGGACGCGACACCGTTGATGTTTGCAGAGCAGGCTTAAGTTATCGTTATTATTTTTTTCATTTCGATGTGCTAAATTTAATCTTATCCATATAAAATCTAGCATAAGCTGTCACGAATATATCCTTTTTTTTATGTCATATCTCCCTCAGAATGTACCCTGAGCTGGATTCTACATCAGTTTCAGTCTGCTGCGAGACCAAAGGGTTGAAGCGCAGTTGCGATAGGAGTGGTGACGTTTGTGATCATTTTGCATATAAATTCTGCCAGGTTTGTGTTTGTATAAAATTGGTCTTTCCTCCGGTCCGTTCGCCTCTTGTCTCGCCACACCATGCCAGAGCAAACATCTAGAAATCGCCGAAGAGGGGGCTCTATTGAAGTAGTCGATGCCAAAAAGGCTGTCGACCTCGCGACTGCACAAACATACTCAGAGAATGTTTTTCTCTTCGTACCCAACCTCATAGGTAGAAAACACTCAGCTTGCATTGTGTTCCACTCACTCTTGGTTTGTTAGGATATACACGTATCATATTGGCGGGGCTTTCGCTCCATTTTATGAGTTATCATCCAAAATACTGCACCCTGCTATATGGTGTATCATGTCTTTTAGATGCTGTGGATGGCCAGGCGGCCCGGGCACTTGGACAAGCGTCAAAGTTTGGTGCAGTCCTGGACATGGTTACTGACAGGTATGTGTCTTCTTGGTAATACGAGAGATGCTGATGAGTTGGTAGATGTACAACCTCTTGCTTGCTCTGTTACCTTTCGTCCGCCTATCCGCAATGGGCGATCTTCTTTCAATTCTTGATTGCTCTCGACTTCAGCAGTCACTACATGCATATGTATAGGTCCGTTGTCGTGGTCTAGATGCATTCAGACTGACTTTATCCCCGGATAGTTCTTTAGTGACGGGATCTCGGAACCATAAGTTGGTCACGAGTGAGGTTAGTAGAATATTGTGGTATTACTACAACGATTCGGTGAGTTCTGCACTTCAAGGTTGTCCTGTTTTATCAATAAAAACCCTTTATAGCGCACCCTCTTTTTTGTGTGCGCAGGGAACGAGCTGTTTTTCGTCTCCTTGTATTTGATCAAGTGGGTTTCGACTCCCATTGGCTTCACCAGCCATTATTTCCAGGCGTTGACCTGGCCACAATTAACGGCACTGTGGACTTTTCCAATATTCGCTTTGAAGAATGTCATCAACATGGTTCAGCTGTGGAAAGCCTCAAAAATCCTTGTTGGGGTGGATTTGGCCGAACGTGTGGCTGAACGTGCAGGGAAAAAACAGGAATGAGGCAGGGTTTTTTGGAACACTCTTTCTGAGGCAGTATATACTCGTATAATTACTCAATTGTAATGCATTTGCTGGTGATGAACATTCATGGGAGTTGCACGTGATGTTATTTTTGTTATTTTTGTAAAGCGCCGACGAGGGTGAAATCTGATCTGCTCACATGTCGTCGTCATTCATCCTGCGCGGGTCGCGGTCTCTTTTCAGGCCATCTTCAGCAAGGAATCCAGTACTTAGCTCTTATTTCTCCCTAAACTTGAATGGTGGTGTCGGGAGGCGCTGGCTATCGTCGCCACCATCCGAACCTGTAGCGCCTTCGCTGCAAAATCCTGAATCCGTGACGGAGCCCCCGGATAAGCATGAAACGCCAGGAGAAGACTTGGACAAGCCACGCACACGGAGGTCCACCAGAATAACCCTACCTGCTTCCAAGGACACTGAGTCAGTGGAGATTCCAGAGGATCTGGACATACTCTGGAGTCCAGCTGACGGGGACTCTGATCTCAATCCATCTGAGTTACCCCCTCCGGAAGTGCTCGAGGAGGCATTGCACAACTTACATATCACTCTCCATCCTCAAACACAGCATCGGGCTACCTATGCCTCGACTTCGGGACCTCCAGTCGAACCTACACTTGGTTTGTATTGCCCTATCGAGGGTGGAGACTACATTATTGATGCGACTGTACGCGAGCTGGCCCGGAGAACGGGGGCAGAAGTATTAGTGTTAGATACGGTCCACCTAGCAGCAGGAGAGTGGGGCCGATTTGGCAAAGGTATATTGATTGCATCATCTACTCCTGTATGTCAGAGCCTAACTGTCATGCTCAAGCTGCAAATTCATTTCAGTTGACACGCAATCCATTGCATTTCTCTTCTTCCGATGGGCGCTTTCCCAAGAGAGATGATTTCGATGACGAGGAGGGTCTTGGTCTACAGATGCCTCCTCAACAGATGACACTGACTTTCCTGGAACCTAGTGTTTCAAGTCGCAGCCTCTTACCATCGTCGTCTAGACGGACGTCCTCGTCTACGAGCAAAATCAAAGTATTTTTTGATGCACTGGTTAATACGCCTTCGCAAAAAGACGAACTCTCTTTGAAAGGTCGAGCTAACCGACCACGCTTCGTCTACATTCGTGATTTTCCAACTCTTGCTGCTTCCTCTGATACTTGGTATACACCTCTCCTATCTGCAGTCCGTGCACGGCGGAGAGGACCCGTCTCAAAGCCATCGTCTACCGTAGCTTGTCCCATGACAATTATTTTTGGAATGACGCCATCCCTTCTACCCCCTTCATCCCCTAGTTCAGCATCTGATGGTTTGGCTTTAATAAGTCGTATTGCGACCCAGATTTCTCTCCCATCGACGAAGCTACCAAAGGCGGATTGGGGTGAGGATGAAGCTGCAGAAAAGGCCAGAGAGAAGCGTCTACGAGAAAAACTTAAAAAATGGGAAAAGGGTGATGCAGGCTTACAGTCCGAGTTCTCCCCCCTTTTTATGGGGTCTGATGCTGAGGAAGAGGGCAAGACATCTAAACCGGACTTAATTTTGATTCGCGCATCTCCTCAAGGTTTGCCATCAATGTTCGGACACCAGCTATCCACTTCTCAGGCAGGTAAAAACTCCCCTCACGACAAGTCATCATTCTTCCGTTCCTCAGTGCTCGTCCCAACATCGCGTTCGCCTACGCATGAGAAATCGAATCGTGTTGCTAGGAGAAGGGAGATAAATGAATTGACGATGAGAATGGGCATTGGTGCCATTGGAGGGCAGGTGGAGGAAGGTTCTATATCTACAGTATCTTCTGAAGCTGAAGCTGCTCGGCCTGCTACGGAAGAGAGTCCTCATCTGTCACGGACAAATCATAAGCGAATGTGGGAGGAATGGGGAAACAAGGTCGAGTTATGGTTGGATGTGCGACGTATAGCCGATCGGGCTGTTGGGAACATAATGTCCAACAATGTTCATGCTAGTGTTTCAAACAACAATTCGTTGGAGCCTACTGTTGTTCCTTGGCCTTATGTGGAGAATGCTTGGGCTTCCCATATGAGAAGCCTTGACGTACGAAAACAGTGGTCTAAGGAGGCTTCACTTTTGTGTGGTACTCGCGAGGAGGACCAAGAGGAGGTTGAAGACTCTCCTAAGAATGTCGACGAAGTCGTTGAGCAGCTCAGGAATGACATAGATGGTCACGAAGAACGCTTGTTATCATGCATCGTCAATCCAGGCACGTCCCTCTCCATTGGTTACCCGCCAGGCTCCTTATCTCTTTGTTTTTTCTGAAGCGACAATGCCAACATCGTTCAGCCAAGTCCATCTTCCTGCGCACACTATTGACTCTGTGCGAACGCTTGTCTCGCTACCTATGTTGCACCCGCAAGCTTTCAAACAAGGAATACTCAAGGAACATAGTATGACAGGCTGTTTGTTATTCGGTCCTCCAGGTACAGGGAAAACACTTGTCGTACGAGCTCTAGCAAAGGAAGCTGGCTGTCACATGCTGGCGGTATCTCCTTCTGATGTCATGGATATGGTCCGTGTGTCATCTGCTTTCAATGATTTCATCTTACTCAGAAATATACCTAGTATATAGGTGAGGGGGAGAAACTCGTTCGTGCAGTATTCTCTCTGGCGCGCAAGCTTTCGCCATGTGTGATCTTCCTTGATGAACTCGACGCTCTTTTTGGCGCACGAGTGACTACGCGGGAGAGCGGCGGTGCATTTGCTCACCGTGGTGTCATTACCGAGTTCATGCAAGAGATGGATGGTCTGAAGTCATTAAGAGATGATAATGTGATTGTTATTGGTGCTACTAATAGGCCATTTGATCTTGATGATGCCGTCCTCCGACGATTACCGCGGCGGTTGTTGGTTGATCTGCCGGGGGAACTAGAACGAGGAGGTATGTATACCATTCAATTTTTCTCATCCAGTCAGTAAAGTTAACGTGAACCATGCCTGTGTGCTCAGAGATCCTCAAAATTCTTCTCCGTGAAGAGAAGCTGGACGCAGATATGGATATTCGTCAATTAGCCAAACAGACTGAGGGTTTCTCTGGGTCTGACCTTAAGCGTAAGTCTACATGCATGTACACATTTAAGTGATTAATGCCCACATACTGTCTCAGATCTATGTGTCTCTGCTGCACTGGATGCTGTGAAAGAGAATCTTCAGCTCCCTTGGAAACCGATCCTTAACTCAGATCATGCGTTGAAAACTAAGCCTGGAACTCCAGTTGATGTAACGGCTGACGCGAACAAAGCCGAAAGCCACTCCAAATCATCCGCTGATACCCTTTTATTGTCCTCAAAATCAGAGATACCTTTAGATACCGTTTCGGCTGCGGAGAGCTTGGACACTCAAGTCCAGACTAAGTCAAAACCAAGTGTTCCAGACCCTTCCCAACAACTTAGGATTATATCTCTCCGGCACTTTCAGAAGGCTTTGAAGGAAATTACACCATCATCTTCGGAGTCTCTAGGAAGTCTGGCAGAGTTGCGGAAATGGAATGAAGAGTTCGGTGAAGGGGGACGGAGTCGCAAACGTAAGGTATGGGGGCGTGGGCAATTTGGTTTTATAGAAGACCCAAGGAGTAGTGAAAAGGATGAGGGAAAGATGGTTTCTTTTACCTCTTCTAGGTCAAAGACTTCGGAGGGGTTAGATTAACAATGGAGTGTGAACTTGATTAAACGGTATGCCGAGATGTCCAATCCATCGAATCCACTGTTTGTAATATTTGTTTGTGAATATACTCGGTCTACAACCATAAAGGAGAGTTTTCAAGCAGAACCATCATTAAGACGGGTTGGGGTATGTATAATTCAAGGTTCACAAACTTCAAGGATTAACATACGTAGGACAATCAACCACGTCTCATATTGCGTCCATTCTTCCCAGCAATCTCTGACTTTGTCCGTTTTGAGTTGTTTTGCACCTTGACATTTGGGGACTGAGATTGAGATTGAGAGTCTATCTTGAGGTCCTGATCCTCTTCATGGTGATCCTGATCTTCATCTTCTCCATCGTTTGCACCACCCAAGTGGATACGTTGTTCTTGTTCATCTTTTCTCACTGCCCTTTCTCCAATAGCGATGAACTCATCACTATTGATTTCTCGAGGCCAGTCTTGTTCGCAGACCTTACACAAGAGAGTGCCATTCTTACGTATTCTGGCATATTTTTTGAAGCAGGATGGGTGCATCTTGCATCTGCAGCCTTCATGTGCACAAGCCACACCAATTGTAAGAATCTGATTCTTCAGATCAGACTAGTGATAGAAAGAGGATTGAGTACTACACACCTCTCCGCATAGGGAGCATTGGAGGACACGTTCAGGATAATTGGATTGCAAATAGGGTCTGAGTTCGAGTAGTGAGCGCGGCGACAATGAATAGCGTCCGCTCCTATTTTGCTCAGTTCAGACTAGGCCCTCACCAGAATGACTGAGTGTACTTGCTTGCTTTTGACAAGCCATCCTCTAGCGACGAAAGTTGATAGTACAACCTCCGCTTGGCTTTTCGTTATATTAATTTTTGGCTGAATCATACTGACTTCTCTCATGGCAACGAGGGAAGAAACGGAATATTTATATCGCGGAGCAAGCATGATTTGTTCAACCTGATCCATTATGATCAGAAAAGCGTGGACAGCAAGATGTCTCACGTACGAGGGCTTTAAAATATGCTATCTCTGCAGGCGTGTATTCTGTCGCCATTTGTGCAACGGCGTCGCCTTTCAGGTTAACCTGTAGGGTTGGTCATAAGCTTTAAATCAGGAGAAATGAAGAACCGACAATGGAATATATTTTTTGTCCTGTTCTTTGGTCCTCGAAAGCACGAAAGTGGAGCTCCAGCTTGTCAAGGGAGACGTTTATGACATTGACAAAATTATGCCATCCATCTTCTCGAAATGGTATTTGACCATCTTCGCTAATGGCTGAGGCTAAATGAGGAAGAGCAAGATGAAGGCTTGGGGTGAGTTCCTAACCGTTCACGGCCTCAGCACACTTCTTCCATATAGTCTGAGCCAATTTCTCTGGGACTGGACCTCTCGAGAGCATAGATTGAAGAAACAGTCTGTTCACATCTGCCTGTTGGACCATTAGATACGAAGGAGTAGACACCTCCGCAAAACATGATTAACGGGCGCACACATTACATAAGTAGATTCATGGGAAAGATTGTTTCCAATTTACATATGTTGGAGGGATCTTCATGTTCGTACTAATTCAAGCACAAATACTACCAACATAAGGACATTTCAACAAGATACTGCGGTGAAGTGATAGCTCCTGTAGGTGCGAAAAGTTGTCCTATACGTTCTGCTACGCTGTCGACCTATTAGGCCATGGTCACCACTGCAGCATACGACAAGCTCAAAAAGCAGAAAAATTTCTACAGCTTTGGCAACCGCAATGTTTTGCTGACCATAGCAGCAGCCCAGCACCCAAAGAACACACTGACCCAGTGCAACTCTCCCCGACCACCAGGCTGACCCCATAACGTAACTGTTCCATAAGGAACTCCCTGTTGTCCAGCGATCCATCCCTGTTTGGTCCAGTATGACAGAATTCCAACAAGAGCAAGAGATGAAGGAATGGGTAGTCCCTCGAAATACTTCGCTTTACCAGCTTTATCCTTTGGCACAAGGGCAACGGTTGCGTTGAAACGTGCCAAGCGGGCAAGACCACAGCAAATGAAACCTGTCAAAACTACTGTATCCAGATACGTTCGTAAGCCCACAGCAAAGGCAAGGAGAGCAGGTGCTACTCCGAACGAGATCTGTGAACGGATGAAACATTTTTCAACTGCAGAAAAAATGCTAAACCGACTAGATCAGCGAGACTGTCGAGCTCTTGTCCAAGCATGCTGCTAGATTTTCTCCAACGTGCTATTTTGCCGTCGAAAAAATCAAACATGAGACCGGCGAGGGGGAATGCGAGAGCCGTCCACATATGGTCGATGTCGTTTGTCAGGAGGTAGCGCGCCGACGAAAAAATTGAGAAGGAGCCACAAACCCCATTCATGATAGTGACGAGATCCGCAAGTCGGAAATTTCTACTTGGATTATGACAGCTTCAACATGATTTGTATCTGTGAAATGACCTACCTGACGAGGGAAAAATGGCCTTCAGTATCTTTGTACTGTTTTAATGCGTGTTCACGCGACATGACGAAGCCCGTTAGAGTATTGAGTCGTAAGAGGTCGTAGGTTGTGAGTCTGAATTATTGTCTAGGTGACGGCAGACGAGAGTTTCATCGAGCGTCACTGTATAATCACGTGTATATCTGGTTGCGCACGACGATATGGTACAATGTGACATCAAAAACCTATTCCGTCATCTTTTCTTCCCCAGCTTTGCCTTTCCACAATTCCATGCTCCGAGCAGCGTACTGGTTAGGGTGGGTCACACTTTCACCCCCACCAATCCCCTCGCCCTTGGTGATGCCACAAGATATATGTGTCAGCTCGAAGACCCGTGTACACGCAACGTGATAGTGTCCTGTCTTTACAGTTGCCATAATTTCCGGAAGATCTGAAGATTTGAGACCTTGCTGAGAATACATAGACAACAGCGCTGTCTGAAGATTCTCTGGTGGTAACTGCCGGTACGGACATCCGGTTTCTGAGGGTCCGGATGTCAGGATTTGAAGGCAGCTGGTATTAGAATTCAGTAAAATCAGAGATGAAGGAAGCTAAGCTCACTTTTTCGCTGGATAATTAGCCCGCTTGCCTTCTAGTCCAAACGAATGTCGGATATTATATCGATATTCTTTATTGAACTTGTCATCAGTTAATTTACTGAAGGATTTTCTCCAAAATGTAATGGCTTCTTCAATCGACAGGCCAAGAACCTAAAGGCGATCAGTTTTACTCAAGCTATTCGATTAGAAAGGCGTGCCTTCAGGAATAAGCCGTATTGTAGACGGCCAAAGTGCTTGAGATGATGATCCCGCCTGAGGTTCTCATGCAAGCTCCGCATACACATGGGGAAGTGTTTCCTCGCAAGATTATCAACCATCTCGGCCTTTATCTCACTCGCACTGCCTTGTCCTGTAGTATTTGACCATTCAGTTGAAATACCAGCAATGAAGCCTTGGGATAGATTCTCAAGAACAGGAATCAAACGACTGTCCTCATCTAGGCGAGGCATCAAGCGCGCCGTAGTCTATGCAAAGTAAAATTATAAGCACTTTTCCCTGTAAAAGAACAGACTCGACACACTTCCAGGGCCTTTTCCAATTCCTTTCCGAACTCTCGGAAAACAATACTCGACTGCTCTCTGCTTGGCACATATGCCCATCCACCCTTGAGAAAAACTCCCCGCTTCGCCACCAAATCCGGAACTCTCATCCATTTGACCTACAAAAGTCATAAGAACCTTGGGTGTCCTTAGGAAGAGACCGAGTCAACTGGCTGGATGTATTTCGTACCTTATAGAAATTCTCCTTCTCGAATGCGTCTAGTCGGTCATTTTTGGATATATGATACATAGATAAGAGTTCCTCATTGTAATGAGCTTTCTCCTCGCCTGAAACCTGGGGATGTGGTTAGTTGTGGCCAACACTAATAAATGTTCCTACAGGGATCCGGCTGAAGTTGTGACCAGAGAGGAATTGGTCTCGATCAAGACTGCTCGTAAACTCATACCGTACCCGAAACAATACAGATTCGGCCTTGACGAATCTTCGACGAAGATCTTCGCTGTATGACGGTAAAATGGATGAACGACTGGTTCAAATATAGGTCCAGATATAGGTCACTTACGATCGACAAAATGCGAGTCTGAGCACAAAATGACCGAGATGATCCCTCCGTCTCTCTTCTGCGGCGTCAGATTTACTATCATTTGTGTGGAGAGGAACATATTTCATGTATTGTTGGTGCGTTATGTTCTTGAGCTCATCCCAGGAACGATTTCGAGCGAGGGATGACTCGATCTCTGCAAGAACTCGAAGCCTTTCTATTGCTGTAGTCTCAAATTCATCCACTGTCACGTCAAATAACGGTGGCTTATCGTAGCTTTACGAGATTTTAGTGTTAATTGCAGAATACGAGATAAAAGCTGCTTTCTACCCACAAATTTAGAGCAGTGGGATAGTTGAGGAGACCACCATTGTCGACCTGAAAGGAGTCTTTGCTTTCAGATATAGTTTGACGTTGACCAACTCTGTACATGTCGTCCTTTGAGAAAGGATATAGGGGTGATTTGGCTAATAACTCTTTGATCACCAGCGCGTCCTGTCACAGGCACGGGATCAAACTACTTGCAGATAATCGTTTGATTGAAGTTCTATGCATCTTCATCTACCCGGGTACGCTGACACCATTGACAGTTGTTTGTCCCGCCATCTATATAATTACAATCAAGTAGCCGAAATAGAATAAGTGGATGCGATCTAGATATTAAAGCAATCATGTAACCTAAAGCAAGGAAAAACGAAGGTTGAACAGTTGAAAGTTTAGTCAGTATCGCCAGTTTCTCGTGTTCGGGATCGACGTGAACGGGGCTCTGGCTTGCGATGCTCCTGCTGGTAGATAGGAGGTGGGTCCTCTGGAAGTTCCCAAACAAGGCCCGGTCGCCGTATCCTCTGACCAGGGCAAATAGCACCAGCCTCTGTCCATTTGCGAGCAGCGAGTATGGGGTCTTGTTCGGGTGGTATATTAATCGGAGTCTGGCTCAAAATCGATGTCGTCGGTGAGCCTACGACAGTAGACTGGAGTAGGGGCTTTTAATCAGCCATATTGTTGAGATGTCTCTCAACCACTTACTGCAGCTCCGTCTTGTGCTTCCAACGACGCTGTTGACATTGTGCGTATCTTTCTGGTCTTGATGTAATGGTAAGCATTGGCCAATAGAGGATCCATTGTGTATGGCTGGTAAGGCTGACATTGAGCGATCTGTCCCGAACGATCTCTTGGCCGCTCTAGATCTCTACGAAACCCTGAAATTGGAGTGCTTCGGGATGGAACTTCGTTATGCCGGGAAGAAGCGGAAGGTAGCCAAATCTCATACGTTTGAGAGGATTGGGGATTTGATAAACTGGCATCAGGGAATAAGGGCGTGATGTGATTCTTCCTCGAAAGGGTAGATCTCATGGAGGATATCTCCGTGGATGGTGGCAGGACCGGTGCTTCCTCTCTTACGGTGGGTGATTGTAGATTGGAAGAATAAGGATGGGAATTCTGAGGTTGGTCTGATAACTGGCTTAGAAAAGGTATCGTGGGTTCAGAGGACGAGATAGCTGATGCTGGTAAAGTTTGAGGTTGTGTAGAAGTTGCATTGCACGATTCATTATATGCATGGCGAGATCGTAAGACCGTGATGTTTGGCGTAATATGAGGGTCAGATCGAGTGCGAATATGTGTTGAGGCTACAGGCTGAGAAGGTTCCTCCGCATTTTTACGTCCAATATCTTTCTGAGATATTTTCTTTCCAGTCTGCAGATTGGAAATCTGAATGGATGCTGGAACTGCTACATGTGATGATTTACTTCTCTCGCCAGTCCGTAATTCGGCATCATAGTTATATTTGGGCAACAATACCTTTTCTGTATCTGATATCATGTCTTGTCTATCGCGAGCGGAAGATTGTCGGTGTGGGTAGCCGGTTGATACAGAACGAGACATTTCTCTAGGAGGTACTGACCCGGACTGAAAAGTGTGATTGTCGGCGACAAAATCTCTTGCACGAGAGCTCGGGGCGATATGTGAAGCATCAGGAGAGGACCGTGAATCGCCACTCTCCTTAATTGATAGATCTGGTTGCGGGTTGGATGGAAAGGAATGAGTGTCTCCAAAGGGACTAGGATCTTCTGTCTGTCCATGCCTCGATGCATATTCCTCGCGGCCCGATGTACCTCGAGGCCGTGAACTTTCCTCGTTGCCAGAGTGTCCATGAACCAAACTGGGTGAATTATAAACCAGATGTCTGCGAGCACCTGAGGGATAAGAATGAAGAGGAATATCGCTTGGTTTTGGAAGAGATAGAAGCTCGGCTAGCCTAGAGTTCTTGATTTGTGTCGAATCTTTTTGACTCTCTGCATCGAATTCTGCCTCAAGAGTGTTCGTGCGTTGAGGAGAAACAGTGGCTGGATTGGGAGGAGGAGTGGGATGGGAGGGATAGTTGCCTGAATCACATTTATTTCGGTTTTTGTCATCGGTCGACGGAAGTTGCAAGTATGTTGAAGAGCAAAGGTCCAGTTGATGATCTGTTGTGTCTTCAGTTCCAGTAATCTCTGTCCTTTGAGTGTAACGAACATCTGCACAACTGACAGTGCCGCGGCTATCTCCGTGAGCTTGTCTGGGCCTGAAAGTTTGGTCGTCATCTGTATTCCCGCCTTTGGAGGACGATAATTTAGGCTGATCATCCCTCGGTCGCACCTGAGGCGAACTCTGCTTGCGCGGGCGAGACTGTGCTGGATGGACAACGCCGGATTCTCGAGCAGAATTTCTTGTATTATCCTTGCGGACAACCGTATCATTATCGAATTGGGTATTGCTAATATGGGTAGCCTGAGGTTGCGTCATACTGGATTGACCCTGTCTTGATGAGGTATCGGGGACATCCCTTGATTGTAACAGGAATGCGCCAGAAACAGGGGATCTGATGCCAACAGTCGTATTCAGTGGAACCACTTCAGGAGCTGCCAAGGACTTAGGGTAAAAAGGAGGGGAAACGACGACCCTCACTGGCGATGAAGGAACATCTGATTGGATCTTACTTCTAAGAATACTGGTTCCAGTCATCGCTATTTGTCCTCCATGGCGGGCTGTTCCTTCTAGTTGCTTATTATGTGAGACAAGAACGGGCAGACCGCGTGCATCATGTTTGCGCTTATGGGACCCATGCTCCGATGTCTCCTGAAATGCAATGGGTTTGTCTGGCAGAGGGACTGTTGCCGACTGTTTCCCATAAGTTGCTGTGGCAGGCTCAAGCATACCAGGTACTGGTATACGGATTGCAATGTTATCCTCTCTCACGTCTATCCCAGGGCTCTCCAAATCAGTTTCCTTTGTATTTGGCTTGTGCTTTGATCTACCTGGCCTAGTCAAGTGAGGGTCTAAAAAATGAGAACTCTCGGCAAAAGGTGATCGAGGAAATGAATTATTCCCTTGATATCCAGTTTCTGTGTCACTGTGGTAACGTCGGTGACGTAGGGGAAGATTCTCCATTGGTGGAGCAGCGCGTGCCAAGACGTGATTTCGTTGGTGGTGGCGTCTGGCCCCAAGAGTCTCTGATGGCTGTATTCTTCCAGGTTGAGTCTGATCAGGTGATATGGGCATATGTATTGGATTCTCCTGGCGGTCAAATTTATCACTCGTTTGTTGGCGAGACAACGATGGTGCAATTTCTTGCAACGGAATCCGATCAGCATACATTTGTGTTGAGTCCTTGTTGCTATGATGTGGAAGGGTTTTGTCATTGCATCCAGGAGTCCCATCGTCAATTTTACTGGATATGTGAGATGGAGAAAGACAAGGTGGTTGTGTTGGTTTTGTGCTAATCAGAGATGTCATAAGATTTTGACGGCTCTATACAACAGTATGAGCCCAAATATGAAAAGTTCGTATATTGATCTACCTCGTTTTTGGAAGGTTCAATACTTGATTGTTTGTCCGCAATGATAGAGCACAAAGGCACAGCTACAGGACTCAGAGGATTTAAGGGCTGACTCTGTGATAGTTGCTGAGCGTACACTTCTTTCTGGCGACTCTCCCGAGGACCTATTTCCTGTTTCGAAGTCTGAATATTTCGCAGGGTAAGTAGAAGCTCGGATTGCATTATCTACAGAACACGTACTATCATCTGTTCCTCGGCTGGGGGATCTGTGGGTGGAGTGGAATTAGTGATGGAGCTTTGAGGCAATGGAGTATCATATAGGTTGTGTTGGCTGAGAGAGGAATTCTGGACGTGTGATCTAGTGGAATCTATAATAGGAGCACCGAGATGGTGCTTTTGACTTTGGCCTGACATTAAATTTTGGCTGATGGGAGGATTGAGTGAGGGATGTTGGAGAACAGAAGAAGGGTTTTCAAGAAGTTCTTGTGCAAAATGAGTCACGACTTCAGATGATCCAACTAGTAACCGGGCGTGAACTTCAGTTGGCTCTGATGGCTCAGATATGGGGGTATCTTTTGATGAGATGGTATCTTGCATGTTATTAGGAAGAACATGAGAAGGCAGTGACTGAGTAACCGTTGAAGGGAATAAATTATCGTGTGGGCGCTCAATGGCAGCAATCAAAGCGTTGGAGTTGGAAATTGCAGGTTGATTGGCCTGTAGTTGGTGTTCTATGGATGTAAGATTTGAAGGCCGGGTTGTTTCAAGTGGATTAATTGCATCTGTGTTTGATTGCTGGTTTAATGATTGTACGTCTGGTACAGAAGTCCGAATTTTTCGTGGACCTTCCTCGATTAGGCGATTGATATGACTAGAGTCTTCAAGAGTTGAAGTGCGAACATCACTAGAAGCCACGCGAGTCTTATGCGTCGGTGGTACAGAATCCTCCACCGGCCGAGTAGAAGTAGCGAAAGCAGGGTTATCAATAGGTACCACAAGGAGCTGAGTATGTGCAGAAGGTGACGAGCGAATTTCTTGAATAGATGGTAGTCTTGGCCGTGAGGGATTTGCGCCTTGCCCGTGCAGATCCTTGTGCAACTGACCGGTTACATTCTGCTGGAAGATTTTACCGTCAATGCAACTGGGGCGATCCTTTCGACATGCACCTACCTCAGAGGGATACCAGTCCTCTCGAGACAACTGTTGTAGATCTTCGTGACAATGTATAGAGGTATCAGTACGTCTGGGAGGATCATGCGACTCTGATTTTCGGCTTTTAATAGTGACTTTGGCAGAACACCCAGCCCCGCCATATGAAGCAATACGCTCCTCTGATTCGAATGGCGTGTTGATTTGAGTTGCTGAAGGCGACAGACGTCGCCTCTCAGTTTTGGTTATTTCTCTTTCAGAGTCGCCAAACCTTTGGCTTGGGTGAGTGGTGCCTTTATCGTTTGTCCCGGTGTTTGTCAAGGCAGCTTCAGAAATTTTGCGATGTCTTCCACCGCGCCAATGACGTTCTCTATCCCCGCATTTTCTCTCACTTTCTTCTTCCCCTCTTTCTTGTTTACTGCTCCTCTGGTCCTGTCTTTCACATTCCGGCTTGAATAGATCTTCCTTCTTATTGTCAGACTCTTGTTGACATACTTCCTTGCGCCGACGTTCCTCTCTACGTCGAACCCTGTTTAGACGTTCGCGTTCCTTGCGTTCACGCTCGTCTTGCTCACGTTCCCATATTTCCTGCTGCTGGCGTTCTCTTTTTCGTTGCTCCGCTGCTGATCGATGTTCCCTCTCTTTTCGCTGTAGCTCGAGTTGCTCTCGACGATCTCTCTCAGTTTGCCGTTCCCTTGCCTCCCTTGCCTTTCTCTCTCTTCGTTCTTGATTCCCTGACTCGTCTCCTCGCCGTTCCTTTTTTTGTTGCTCTTTCGCCTCTCTGTACGCCTGTTCTCGTAGCGGAAGTAATTGCTCAGCTTTCATATCCCTTGGCATTTTCTCCCTCAGCCGTTTCTCTTTTTCCTTATTACGCTCCCCCTCCCTCTCGAAATTTCTTTCTCTCTCCCTCTCTCTGACCCTCTCTTTTTCCTTCTGCTCATTTCGATCTTCATCTTTATCCTTCTTCTTCTCCCTTGTCCCATTATTCTGTTTATCCTTTTCTTTGCTCTCCTCCCTCTCCCCGTCCTGGTGTTCCCACCGTTGTACACCCTTTACCAACCTTCCTCGAACCGTTCCTAGAATTTCCCCTTGATAATGATCTCTACGTTCTTCGTCTTTGCTTTGAACCCACTGAAGTTTATCAGTGTTGAGTTCTTGGTCAGGCCCAACCTTGCGCAATCTTTTTTCTTTGCTATCGAGGTTATCATATCTTCGAAGTGGCCAAATTCCACGACTATCAATTTCATCAACCTGTGTGAGACGCTCTTTATTCCTCCTATTCTCTGTTCCCATCTGTGCACTTGTTGCATTTTTTTGGGATACAGGGGCTGTAAACGTTTGCCGTGAACGACCCGGTCTTTCAGATTTAGTGCGAGAAACATTGTTCTCATTGCCGGAAAGATCTATTACTTCGTTGCATTTTGAAGAAGACCCAGCTTTCTCTCTAGAATCATTCAAAGGCTTCAGGTTGGGAGCCTTAGATAGAGGGCGGCTCTGGGGCAAGGGGAGAGGCGGCAGTGTAACACCGCTAGTTGAAGAAACTGAGAATTGAGAGACGTGACTAAGGACACCAGAACTGGGAACCTGGACTCCAACGCTCTTGGGCGCGCGTTTCTTCGAGTGGGTGTCGGTCTCATGCTCAACACTATTGCCAAGCTGTGAATGATCTCTGTCCATTTGGAAAGAGGGAATTCGCTGCTTGTAAACGACATCTTTAGCCCTAGATTTCGAAGTGCCTGGCTGGCTATCATGGAAGCGCTGGAAGAAACTCTTCATACAGAGGCTTCAGATAGATATGGAACAGGAAGAATGAATCCCGCCCGTGTTGCGTGTCAATATAAGTGGGGCACTGCAACCACAAAACGAGAGGGTCATGAAATGACACCTTTGACATGAGGTGAAGGTGGGATTGCAGGCGCTTCCATATTTGGGATGAATCGTTAGGGGACTAGGACATCATAACAACCACAGCGCCAATTAAAACGTGCATTAATTACAAGTAACTAAGTGTGTATGCCAGCTACTACATCTACAACGATGGTGGTAGTAGCACAAGGCATACATCGTTGCTGACAGGATATAGGCACCACGAATGATGCACACACCAGGCCAGCTTCAGAACGAAGTCGACTTGGTACGTCTATCAACGGTTTGATGTTACACAATTTTGACTCACTACACGACAGTTGAACAGCGGTAAGGCTGCTGGAGCAACACTCCCTATCGAGACAATTTAAGGATTGTGTGGTATATGTAATCGAGGGACACTTAGCGAAACAGGGCAGACAGTAATTCGGCCAAAGTACGTAGTTTTTGTAGTTGCCTGGTCGTACATTCGCGGTGCCTATATACAAATTCGGGCGGAGATTGCCGTTGACGGAAAATGCCGGCCCGCCGGACAAGGCCTCTACGTAAGTCGTATCAAGGCAGCAGCTTCACATACAAGTCCATATTTCATTACAGAGATTCTGTTGTCCACTTCAGTAGACCATATCTCTACATCTTGTCGACTTGTATAACTAATCTTTGCTGGCGTGGTTGCACAATGGTCCGTCTCTTCGAGCTGTGCATCCCTCTCGTGCGTGGAACTGATTGTTACTTCCAGAACGACACCATGGAAGTTTTGGACGAGAAGGGAAATGTTATAAGGACTTTTGAAGACACTCCACCGGTTACAGATCGTAGGTGTTGTTCGTCTCGCCCCTCTCTATCTGGTCTGAGTATTTGGTCTCAGATGAGGCTTTCGTGGCTAGGCATATGCCTGACTTAGGATACGACCAGAAAGATTTCACAGCTTATACCTGGCATTTGAATAACTGGAGGAAACTGGAGAAGAAGCTTACCAGTCCCGAATTTGAGTGTGGCGGGCACAAATGGTCGGTACATCGTCTTCAGTGTGTATTCTCTTATCGTGTTATTATAGGCGCATACTATTATTTCCCTTTGGGAACTCCAATGCACCTCCTAATGACACAGTATCAGTTTACCTTGATTATGCCGAACCCAAGAAGTCGCCAGAAGGCTGGCACGCTTGCGCCCAGTTTGCTCTTGTCATCTCAAATCCCAATGATCCAACTATCTACACTGTTAGCCGTGAGTGCTCTCTGATAAGAATTGTGCCATTGATGGATATCATCTACAGATGCCCATCACCGTTTTATTGCGGAGGAGTGTGATTGGGGCTTCACACGATTCAGTGAACTCCGTAAACTACTCTCTTGTTTTGAGGCACAGCCTCGGCCAACGATAGAGGACGAAGCTGCAGATATCACTGTATTTGTTCGGGTTTTGGAGGATCCTACTGGTGTGCTATGGCATAATTTTGTAAAGTGAGCCTTTAAACTGAGCTTACACTCTCTTGACTGAGGCAATCGCAGTTATGACTCAAAGAAAGAGACGGGCTACGTTGGTCTGAAAAATCAGGGTGCTACGTGCTACATGAACTCGCTGCTTCAATCATTATACTGTACTCGATATTTCCGCAGGGTGAGTATGTCATTCTGTCGTAGTTACATTATCCTCACGTGCCCCAGGCTGTATATCAGATCCCAACAGAAGAAGATAGTCCGACAGAGAGTGTTCCTCTTGCTCTTCAGAGAGTATTTTATCACTTACAAACATCAGATCAGCCAGTCGGTACGTTCATCCTCAATTTCTCAACTCATGTCTTAACCTGAGTTCAGGGACTACGGAACTTACAAAGTCGTTTGGTTGGAAGTCTCTTGACTCCTTTTTACAGCATGACGTTCAGGAATTCAATCGAGTACTCCAGGATAAATTGGAATCCAAGATGAAGGCGCGTCTTTGGTATTGACAATGATTCGTATGCTGCTCATCTACGTCAGGATACGAAGGCAGAAGGAGCCATTGCGAAGCTCTTTGTAGGCAAGATGAAGAGTTATATTAAGTGCGTCAACGTTGATTATGAATCTTCGAGGATAGAGGAATTCAATGGTGGGATGATGTTTATCGCTTGCTCTGATATTCTGATCACTCGGTTAGATATTCAACTCAACGTCAAAGGGATGAAAAATCTACATGAGTCTTTCAAGGATTACGTGGCGGTGGAGACGCTTGATGGCGAGAACAAATATCATGCAGAAGGCTATGGGCTTCAGGATGCCAAGAAAGGCATTATATTCCAATCATTCCCTCCAGTGCTTCATCTGCAACTCAAACGATTTGAGTATGATCTTCAGCGGGATGCAATGGTCAAAATCAACGATCGTCATGAGTTTCCCTTCGAGATAGACCTTGCCGAATTTCTTGATTCCTCAGCCGATCGCTCTCAATCTTGGGTCTACAAGTTACATGGTGTCCTTGTCCATTCGGGGGATCTTCATGGTGGCCATTATTTTGCTCTGATCAAGCCTGATGGAAATTCCAGATGGTTAAAATTCGATGATGACCGAGTAACGCCTGTAACAGACAAAGAAGTCCTTGAAGAGAACTATGGCGGCGAACCTTTAAGTGGACTACCCCTTGCTCTTCAACGAAATCAAGTCCGTGCGATGAAACGTTTCACAAACGCTTACATGTTGGTTTATATCCGTGAACCTGCTCTCAATGAGGTCCTTCCACCCTTCATCGACGAAGACACTCCGGCTCATCTGAGTGCGTTTATTCCTCACATATCATATTGGCTGATTCCAATACATCCTCCCCCAAGAACGTCGCATTGACGAGGAGCGTATTCAATTGGAAGCCAAAAAAAGGGAAAGGGACGAACAACATCTATTCCTGACTGCCAAAGTACAAACATCACTAGACACCATCGAAATGATCCTGATATTTTTTACAGGTCATTACTGATGAGACGTTTAGCCGGCATGAAGGGTTTGATTTGGCTACCTTCGATGAGAAGAACTGGCCTGCTTCGGACCTTCCCAGTTTCCGTGTGTTGAAAACTGAGACATATAGTACGTTCAAGAGCCGAGTGGCAGAGCATTTTGACTATGCCGAAGATCATATTCGCCTATGGGTATTGGTCAATAGGCAGAACAAGACTGTCCGTCCTGATAGCCATATTCCTGAAAACCAAGATACTCTTAGTATGTCATTCATCCACCAAAACTCAAAAGCCTCTTGTAACCACAATATTTCTAAGCTGTTGATATGGTTCGCAATACTATGGCAGCGCGGCAAGCCGATCTTCGCCTTTATCTCGATGTGATTCCCGATCCCGTTAAGGTTGGTTTTTCCAAAGTCAGAAAATTGTTTCTATTAATGCCTGGGAAGCCCGATCCCCCTCCGCAGTCTATCATGATTTTTTTGAAACATTTTGACACTTCTAAGCAAACGCTTTATGGCGTTGGGAAGATTTTTGTTTCGAAGAATGCCAAGGTCGGTGACCTTGTGTCTATCATCAACGAACGAATGCGCTGGCCGGAAACACCATTAAAACTCTACGAGGTTTGTAACTCCCAATCTTGAATATCGAGCCGTATCTTCATTTGTCTAGGAAATTAAACCCGGCATGATTGAGTTGATGAAACCAAAACTTTCCTTTGCTCAAAGTGAGATCCAGGATGGGGATATTATCTGTTTCCAAGTAGACCTAGCGGAAGACGAGTAAGTGTCAAGGCATATATTTATATTTATCCGGTCACACTCGTAATGATTGCAGAATTCATGATCTCGAAACGCAAGGCTTTTACTCGAATCCTTTGCCTTACTACGAATTCCTGCAGTACCGCGTTCTGATACTGTTCAAGCCCAAGCTGGTGGAGGCCGACATTGAGAATCCTGAATTCAGTCTCATTCTCAGTAAGAAGCATACATACGACATCGCGAGTACTAGTCAAATGTTCCGCAAACAAAGCCTAATATTCGGTCTAGATGTCAAACAAAGCAGGAGAGCAGCTCCGTCATGACCCCATTAAATTGCGCTTCACAACGACACATGCTGGTAACGGGTCACCGAAGTCGGTACTCAGGCGGTCACTAAATCAGAGTATCTCCGAAATCATGGGACCTAACTACATCAACCCTACTACGACAGTCATACTTTACGAGAAACTCGACGTTAGTATTGTCGAACTGGAGACTAAACGTAGTCTAAAGGTAACCTGGACGGGCATTCATAATAAGGAAGAGGGAACATATCCGTTTCTCTTGCCGAAAACGAACACCATTACCGATTTGACTGACCATCTATTGAAGCATGTCACGGTGATACCAAACAGTAGTCATCGAATCCGGATATTCGAAATTTCCAAGGATGGCAAGATGCAAAGGGAGTTCACAGGAGGCGAAATGATTGGCAACATCCCTGATCCCGTTGATCTGTTCGCTGAGGTGTGTCACTTAATGGTCTGGTCATGTCAACCTATTGACAGGGACGTGTAGGAGGTGCCAAAAGAAGAGCTAGAGGCCGATGACTCTGATAAAATCATTGGAGCTTTCCACTTTTCTAAAGATGTAACACGGACGCATGGTGTTCCATTTAAATTTGTCGTCAAGCAGGTATGTTACAGACTCTTGAAAGTGTTAGGGTCGGGGATAATTTGTGTTTTAGGGCGAGAGATTTGCTGACACAAAAAAGCGACTACAGGCAAGAATTGGGGTGGCAGACAAGGAATTTGCGAAATATCGATTCGCGCTAATCCAAGCATCGACGTTCAAGCAACCTTCGTATATCGAAGATGGTATGTGCTTGTCAAAGTTCACATTTGTGGTTTCTGAATGTTAAACTTTCAAGATGACACTATCTATGAGCATCAATTTGCACCTGAGGATGTACTGGGCTTGGATCACGTCGATAAATCAGGGCGAGCAAGAACTGGAGGCGAAAAAGCAATCGTCATCAGAGGATAAAGAATCAGCTACTCTATGGACCGGAACCTCAGTCAGTTTGCATCTCATGTTATTTCGATTCTTTCTATCACTGTACCTTGCCTTGTTTTGATCACAATAATACTCTGCAACTCCAAAGACGTCATGATATTAAATGTAGACTATATACAGATATGGATTGGCCAGGGTGCCATCTACTGATGTTTATTTTTTCCCTTCTTCTTACCCTTTGTGCTCAGTCAGAAATAGGGAGATACGATACCAAGGAACTGACATACGGTTTTGGAGGTAGGGGGCTCCGCATCACTGTTGACTTGGGGACCGTTGCCTGCACTGACACCTGGTTTGAGAGTGGTAGATACAGGTGTGATATTCAAGGTTTGGCTAGAAGGAAGGGCGACGGGCACAGTGTCGAATTTCGCCTTAACGCCATACTTTTGTTCTGAAAATTGATATCTAAGGTCAGTCAATCTCCGGACAATTAATGGACGAACCAATCTCATGTTTAGTTTCCAATGTCCGTTCAAACACGGCTCGCATCTTCTCATTCGCCAGCATTTCATTTGCAGTTTGGAAGATGACCTGACCCCAGCCTGCAACAAACGAGTTTGCCTCGGCCACGACTTCCATGATTTCTGCTTCTAGCTCCTTTTCGGCTGCAAGGAGACTATTCCATAGCTCATCGCCTATCGAACCCTTTTGGAGGAGATTTTGGAGTGCAGGTTTGTCTTCACGGATTTTAAGTACACGCTGGACGTCTGTCATTGCACGAGAGACGAGGGCAGACTTGAGCAACGCATCGGATGCTGGAGGGTCTGTCTTTTGAAGGAGAGTGACGTAGGCGTTACGCTCGGGATGGGAAGGAAAGTAAGGTTCGAATATTTGTTCTGATAATATTAGTTATGGTTATGTGGCCGATACGTACGATGGTGCGGTGTGGACGTACTGGATAAATGCCGACGATAGAAATAACTGAATATGAGAAGGCCACCAAAGACGATGATGACATATGCGACGGGCACCAGAATGGAGGCCATGGTGGATTAAAGAACCATCAACGTGTTCTTGGATGTGCTGGCGGGAACTCGGTCATATTGGTTTATTATGTAATAAGAGATAGTGTCTTCTGCACCATGTTTACTGCTCGGAATGCTGTTCCCCGTGGAGCCTCTTCAAGGTCTTTCAAGAGGTTTGCATCAACCAAGGTATCTATGTTCTCTCCCATCATTGTACTGCTGCTCATACAGGTCTAGTCACTTCGCGAGACTTTGAAAGAAGTTATCCCTGCTAAACAGGAACAATTGAAAGACCTTGCAAGTCCTGTTGTTGGTTCATACACTCGAATCAACTAAACTTGACTGGAATTTTTCCAGAAAGCCAAGCATTCCGGAACTGTTGTAGGCAATGTCAAGGTTAGTGCCTCTTTTAAGCATGAGGATCCTAATTGTATCGCGCAGGTTGAGAACATCATTGGTGGCATGCGTGGCTTGAAGTCAATGCTCTGGGAAGCATCTGTCCTTGATCCCATCGAGGTACTTGTGAACCGTCTGCTTCTCAGGTCCATGCTCATTTCTATGATCACCAGGGTATCCGCTTCCATGGTCTCTCCATCCCAGATTGCCAAAAGGTCCTTCCGCCTGCTCCTGGCGGCAAAGAGATCATCGCAGAGAGTATGCTCTGGCTCCTGCTCACGGGTCAAGTACCCTCTCCCGAACAGACTCGTCAATTATCAGCCGAGTTGGCAGAGAAGGGTGAATTACCCAAGTTTGTTGAAGACCTTGTTGACGCGTGCGTTGTCTTGTCCACTTTTCTCGTTTCGCTTTGATTGATTGGCATGATTTTCTAGGCTCCCACAAACTTTGCATCCAATGACGCAATTGGGTATCTGCGTGTCTGCGCTAAACCATGATAGTCGATTTCAGGGGGCGTATGAAAATGGAATGAAGAAATCTGAGTACTGGATACATGCACTAGAGGATTGCTTGACGCTGATAGCCAAGCTTCCGGCTCTTGCTGCAAGGATTTACAGAAATGTGTATAAGCCCGGTGCTGAAATTCCGGTACTTGACAAGAACCTTGATCTCGTTGGTGAGTGCAATACAAGGAACACCTCACCCCACTCTGGTGTTAATAGAATTGACTTCATAGGTAATTACGCAAAGCTCCTAGGTTATGGTAACAATCACAGCTTGACTGAGTATCTCCGTCTCTACATTGCCCTTCACGGTGACCACGAAGGTGGCAATGCTTCCGCCCATACTGCTCGTAAGTCTTATCGAATTCGAGAGGCATGAAAACCTGTTGAATGATTTTTTTACCCTCAAAGATCTTGTTGGATCTACGCTTTCTGATCCTTTCCTGGCGTACTCTGCTGCCCTGTTTGCCCTTGCCGGTCCTCTCCATGGGTAAGCCTTCGAAGTTGATTTTCCCGAAAAGCTGGACTCAATCGTATACATATTTAGTCTCGCTAACCAGGAAGTTCTCCGCTGGCAACTTTCCATGCAAAAGGAGATTGGTGATAATATTACACATGAGAATATCAAAGACTACCTTTGGAAGACACTCAGAAATGGTCAAGTCGTGCCCGGCTATGGACATGGTGTGCTTAGGAGTCCTGACCCTAGATTCGTTGCTCTGCAACAGTTCTGCCAGACTAGACCGGAGCTTAAGGAGTCCCCGATTATACAGTTGGTTAACAAGACTTCAGAGGTTGCTCCTAGTGTACTAAAGGAACATGGCAAGGTTTGTGCAGTCGATTGTGTGAATGTTAGAGTGGGACTGATGTAGCCGTAGACAAAGAACCCATATCCCAATGTAGATGCTACTTCAGGATGTGTCTTATACCATTATGGTCTGACCGAATTTAAGGCAAGTGGTAATCACTCTATTATTAGGACTTGATCAATGAGTGTGCAGTATTACACTGTCATATTTGGTGTTTCCCGTGCCCTTGGTGCACTTACCCAACTTGTATGGGCGAGAGCACTTGGACTGCCTTTGGAGAGGCCGAAATGTGCGTCATTATTGATGCTTCGCCGAAAGTTTGCTAATCATGCTTTTAGCTGTGTCTATGGACGTTCTCGAGAAGCTCGTCAAAACTTAGATACAGCTCCCACGATTATCTACCTTTGACCTTGATCACACTATGATAAAAAGAGAATCTAAACACAGTTTGATGGTACAAGGAAGCTTTTACATACACCAAGAGTCGAGGCAGTCAGCCAATGAGGATACAAGGAGAGAAGCAGATAATCGGATAGTCTTTGCCACAATTGTAAAGATAATCAACAGCCAAACCAAAGAAGGCAAGGGATAAATACAGGGAAAAAATTACCTAGAAACGTCTGGATTGACCAGGGCCAGACTGCAAGGGCGGTGACCGAAGAACGGGATCAGGAAGCGGTGGTCCTCGAGGCATTGCACCTCCGAGAGGAGTGAAGGCCTGTGAAGGACCATTGTACCCTACAGGAGGGACACCTCCGGGTGGGGCAGGATAGGGAGAGCTGTTTGGTGGGAGAGTACCAGGTGGTGGAGGCCCACGAACGATAGGTGCAGAGACAGTTTGGGAGCATTGAGGGCCACCACTTGAACGAGAAGCTGAGCCCGATGGGGTACCGGGATCGCGAAGTGGAATAGGGGAGCGAGAAGGGCCACTACTAGCAATTCCACTGCCACTCTTCTCTGCAGCCTTGATGATCTCGTCACTGGGTTTTAACTTTGTCAAACTGCGGAGGCTAAAAATAGAATGTTAAACAAGAAAAGACATACTCAAGGAGGTTAAGTGCGGCACAAAGAACTACCCACTCTACACAGTCTTCGTTGCCCTCACCGAGTGTCTGCCACACAGCTTTTTCTTCTGGCGTTTTTCCAGTGATACTGATTCTGGTGCCACCGCCATTAGGACCGGGAGGGTTCTTCTGGATTTTGCCGAATTCGATTCGCTTGGGCGGGATGTTATGGCCGGCGTAGGCGAAATAAAACATGCTCCAGAAGGCTGCATTGGGATTGGGCTTTGAGATCTGGAAGAGGGGGAGATCTGGAGAGTCTGGGGAGGGGAGAGAAAGCTTGTAGATGGGAGAGATGACACCTGTGTTGGCTATAGACCATTTGAGGTTGCGAGAGGCCTCACAGCGGACGACGCGGGCGGCTGAGCCTGAGGCATGGCCTGGGTCTGATGCTGATCCCTTGCTGTTCTCACGACGTGGAGGGAAGAGCTTTGCAACACAGAGATCACCCTGGGGAGAGGGAGTGAGGAGGTAGTTTTCTGTGTTCTGGGAAGGGTGAGCAGGGAAGGGAAGAGAAGGAAAGGACTTGCATAGTTTGTGTGGAGATATGAGTAGAGGATGTTTGTAGGCTGGCCATGGGGAGTAATGATGAGGGTTGGGAGATGGTTTGGAATGGGAGGATGGTTTGGAGAGGTATAGACTGCGTAGATGGCGGCCATTGCAAAGGGGAGAAGACAACGTCACTGTGTGACCAGAGTCACAGTCCACGACTGTGCTCGCCCGTGACGACGGTTCTCCAGCGATGAAAAGCATTACAAGGTCCTGGGTCAGTTTTTTCTCCTCTGCCACTGCACAAGTTGTTGACAAGTTGTTCATTTTCCGCAGCTCACAAAAAAGACTTCCAAAGACTCCAACACAACAAAGAAATACGCTGCACCCCCGACTCCCTCCCCACCTCCCAACCCCAAACCACCACCTCCCCCTCCAGGCCACCAGCCCCAGTCTGCCCACATATCTTCCTCTTCCTTCTCCAACATCCCCACCAACTCCCGCCAGTCCGCCCAGTCTCTTCACAACATCCCTGATCGCAGATCCTCAGTCGATAGTTTGCCTCCTCCACCTCCAATCGTCGTCGTCAGCTCCGACCCTGCTTTCGATCAGAAGCGCTTCCAACAGACGGCTCCGGAGCGTCATTCTCTAGCCCTCGATCATGTAAATACAGCCCCTCCACGCTCCACAAGGGGCCTCCGTCCAAACCAGCCTCCAAAGGACACCATTCCCATCGTCGGAAAACCTCCCCGAAAACAGCGCAGCAGCCGCTTTGTCGTAACTGAAAAGGTCGAAATCGAACGTCTTGCCCCATTCATGGGTCAGTTTCCGTCTCTCCATGTCTTGTGTCCTTCTCATCACGCTCCACAGAAACACCCCCAAACGAACGTCCTCAGCTCTTTATCAAAAAGCTTCACCAGTGTCGCGTGCTCTTTGATTTTAACGATGCGAATGCTGAGCTCAGAGGCAAGCAGATTAAAGCACAGACTCTTCGCGAGATGGTCGAGTACATCACTACGCAACGCAGTGTAATCACTGAAAATATCTATCCCGAAGTGGTCAACATGGTGCGTCACACTCTTGTGCTGATCCTTGTCACCCATTTAGCCACCACTAGTTTGCAACAAATCTCTTCCGTTCAATCCCTCCCCCCGTTAATCCAGTTGGTGACGCTTTCGACCCTGAAGAGGACGAGCCTGTCCTTGAGCTAGCATGGCCTCATCTCCAGGTTGTCTACGAGTTCTTCCTTCGGTTCATCGAGAGCCCCGATTTCAATACAAACATTGCAAAACGATACATCGACCAATCTTTCGTGCTCAATCTCCTCGAATTGTTCGACTCGGAAGACCCGCGGGAACGAGATTTTCTCAAGACCACTCTGCATCGGATCTATGGCAAAGTGCTCACCCTCCGTGCTTTCATTCGTCGTTCCATTAACAACGTCTTCTTCCACTTTGTCTATGAAACTGAACGACATAATGGCATCGCCGAGCTTCTTGAAATTCTCGGTTCCATCATCAATGGCTTTGTTCTACCGCTCAAGGACGAACACAGGATCTTCCTTAACCGTATCCTCATCCCACTACACAAAGTCAAGAGTCTCTCCCTATATCACCCTCAGCTGGCTTATTGTGTCGTCCAATTCCTCGAAAAAGATCCCCTACTGGCTGAAGAAGTCATGATGGGGCTCCTCAAGTTTTGGCCCAAGGTCAACTCCCCAAAGGAAGTCATGTATTTAAACGAGGTTGAAGAAATCCTTGACGTGACAGACCCAAAGGAATTCCGGAAGATCCAAGTGGCTCTGTTCATGCAGTTGGCCCGCTGTATTAATAGCCAACATTTCCAAGTTGCTGAGCGTGCACTCTTGTACTGGAACAATGAATATGTGGTAAATCTGATGAGTGATAACCTTGCCATCATTCTTCCTATAGTCTTTCCGGCCCTCTATAATAACTGCAGATCTCACTGGAATCGGTGAGCATCACATAAATTCTTTTACCTGATTAACACTCACTGGTGTAGTACGATTCACGGCATGGTGTATAATGTCCTGAAACTGTTCATGGATATCAATCCCGAACTGTTTGACGAGACATTGTCGCAATACAAACAGCGTAGAATCGAGTGCGCGCAGACCTCTTAGCCTTTGTCCCTCCTGAATTTTTTGCAGGGAGCAAGAACACGCTGTACAGCGGTTCGAAAATTGGGAAAAATTACGGCAAGTTGCCCGCGTTAAAGCTGGCGACAGGCTTCCCAAGAGCTACAAGGAATTTGTCCGTGAAGCACCTCCACCGCCTGTTCCTGATGACAATGATATTTTTGACCTGTCAATGGAGTTGAATGCTGTTTCAATTGATGATGTCCAAGGCGATCTTGATGAGCAAGGGATTGAGCGGGTGCCTATGGCTGATCCTGGCCTGGATGTAGGTTTACTCAATTCAAATCTTACTGCCATCGGTCATTTATCCTACTTTAAGCGGCCGATTCCTGCAGTAGGAGAACATCCAGGCTCTGAGCAACATGGCGGGTTGCACACACGCCGCAAGAGTGTTCTGCCAGGTATGCGCACTCGACATATACAACGACTGTAGATATTGACTACACATGCCCAGTTGATCCCAGCGTTTTACAGGACTTGCAAGCCCATAGAAGCCTAGATAGTGGACGACTGTCCTGATTCCTTTGCATACCTCGTGATGGCTCCTACTACCTCACATTTATACATACCTCCAAGACAGTTAATATATATCCCCGTTTCAGGCCTTTTCTCTATTTCTTTTCGTGACTTGTATTACAAGTGGCGTTTCTTTTTTTGTTGATAGTACTGCTTACTTCTCAGCATCTTGTTCACTGTTTTCGCTACCCCTACACGTATAACAACATACTTTGTTATCATTGTCCACGTGTATCAATTACCGCCAGATTTCCATCTGTTTTTCCAGGGAAATATATTTATCGTGTTATTTTTCCGTCTTTGAAAAACATGGGCGAGCAAATTTTGGGAGGAGGGATTCTTGGTAGACAGCGCCTGCCAAATATGGAAGAGCGCGTGGCAATAACAAGCAGGTCCTTGTTTCGCGTCGGCGCTGTAGCTGTTGATGTCTTCGTTTCAACCCACTAGAGCATCTCCTCCACTACGTTCAATAAAACCTATCCACGACTTCCGTGGACCACCCTCTATCGATTTCTCAGTGATCTCTAGCTCCACTGTTGTTGTGCCAGAGCTCTTGAATCTAACTGCCGATGACATAGAGTTCATTGAAGCCGTTATCAAGCGGGCTGGGCCTTTTGCAACGACCTTTCCTCTCGTCTTCAAGGCTTATAATGATGTTCTCAAAGAACGAGACATGGATGCTGGCGAGGTGAAATATTACGGCAAACTCCTGAAGCTTGGGACCATGAAAGGGAAAAACTGGGGTGAAAAATGGGAAGCTGTTCAGAAGTATCATCCGCAGGTAATTCTCAAGTCCTCCAAAAAAAAATTTTCATTCTCACTTCTCTCAAAATCAACAGCCACAAGAAGATTCAACGCACAACCGCGGAAACGCGTCACCACGCGTCAATCCACACTCAAGATTTACGCAGGAAACACCGGTACCTGTCTTGCTTCCTTTACAGGACGTCGACACGGAGACTTCGGACTTGAGTGAAGATCAAAGACGCTCGATCACACCAACGGCTACAAGGAGATCAGGAAAAAATTTCCCTACATCTTCTTCGAATAACCGCTTTTCAGTCGCTCGCCGAGGGCTTATGAATAGCCGAGGTCAAAGCTCAATGGATGAAGATGACGTTTGGGATAAGATTCGAATGCAACAACTAGAGGCGGAGGCAGATCGATTCCGGGAAGAGAGGTTGTTGGGAAAGTGCTGGGGAATTTGGGTGCAGGGTTGTCGATGGATTATGGTGCGTGCGTCTTTACGCAAGAGATTGTACTATAGTGAAGGTAAAAGGGTAGGCTTCACATAATCAAATTGACGGGGCTAGAAACACATTTCTTCTGAGACTGGCTTTCCACCATTGGAGAGATTCTTTTGCTTCCCGCAAAACAATATATGAAGATGTCATTGTCCTGGACAACGAACGACTAATTCGTACATTCTTGACCCTCTGGAGGAAGAGGTTGAGGGAGAAGCAACTAACAAAACGGCGAGCTGATATGCGGAATAAAATGGACATGATTAAAGATTGCCAGAATAGGCGCACGCTAAGGAAAGCCTGGACCTCTTGGGCGCAGAAATATCGATCTGCGTTTGCAGATCAGCAATACAAAGCAAAAATCTTGCTGGAGGCTTATCTGAGATGGAAGGACATTTTCCGGCGCATTGACAAACTCGAAGTGAAGGCAGAACACTTAATTGTGGTAAGAAATGAGGGACTGCTTTTCAGATGCTGGGAAGCTTGGCGAGTTGGTGCTTTGCAGACGAGAACAGAGAAAGAAATGAATAGGCGTGTTCAGGCAAGGATAGTGTGGCAAGCGTGGGTTGTATGGAAGAGACATGCGTCAGTTGTTTAATCCTGTCACAAAGTCTCTGTGGCTAACCCTTCACAGACATGACTATCGCAGAGCAATATTGTTCAGGGATCGCTGCTTGAAGAATCGGTTTTTTTCTAAATGGCGAACCCTCATCCAAAATATTAGTGTAGGTCTCACTTATATTCTCGACGCAAATCATCTCAACCTTCACTGCAGGCACTTGATGCTCGAGCAGATAAACATTCGATTCGACGTGACAAAATCCTGATCTGTGCTATATTTCGTGTATGGTTGGCGCACGTTCGCGAGAGAGAGGTGACCCGCCAACGCGATCAAAAGCTCCTATATTCGAAGTCATTAGCATGGAAGAAGAAAGTAGCCCGGAATCGCCAGCGAGAAGGTAATCTCCCGCACATCGCCCAAAAACCAAACTTTCAACTGATTTGTACTTGAAGAACTCGCTGCTGTTTTCTATCAGAAAACAAGCATACGTGTGATTTCGACAACTCTTCTGCAATGGCAAGAAGCCCGTATATCACACCAAAATGCATACGAAGCAGCATCGCGCGTTTACGACGAATGTCTTGTCAAGAAGATGGGGTTTTTATGGTTATCACGATTGCGGGAAAGTGTAGAAGAGCGCAAGCGGCAGAAGCTTGTTAAAAAGCTTCAGAACCGTCAGGCAGCACGGGTTTTATACCGTAGGATTTGCTTTTCATTATTTTTATTCCGACTGAAATGATCTCAGGTTGGCTATTGCTCGCACGCAAGAGACGGCGTTGTGCCCAAGCTGAACTACTCGTACAAGGAAGATCACGCCAGGTGAGCACTCAACAGATTAGTATATTTGTCGACCCATTTCATTTGCATTTCAGCGGCTTGGGCAAAATGCACTGTCGCATTGGACTCAAAGGGTGATTTCTAGGCGAGAACGAGAGTTGCACGCTATTGAGCTGTACAATCTGAAATTAGAGAGGTCAGTCGACAAAGGGAACAAGATCAATTATAGCTCACCCGGCCCAGAGACGCTTGGACACGGTTCAACTCTAGTCTTAGGCGTCATAAAGAGACTTTGAGTCTCCTGGAAGATCATCTGACTATCAGGAAAGAAGGCAAGGAACCGATTTCATGTCTCCCAGCAATTTTACACTGAAGGTGTTCTCAGATATGCTGAGCCGCTTCTTCCAGCGATGGAAAAATGCCACTCACATGGCACAACATCGCAGATACATTTTGCAGCAAAAGGAAGAGGAGAACAAAAATTTGGTACTTCAAAAGGTGTGGACCAAGTGGAAATCTAACTATCTTGAGCGACGCCTTCGACCATTGGTATGAGGCATTTCCAGTATATGAACAATAGTCAAGCAAACTGATTGTTCGTACCGTATAGGAAATCGAGATGTTGATGCGAAGTCAGCAGAACTTGATGTATCAGGCCTTTTGTGTCTGGCACAGCAAAGCAAGGGTAAAACCATTCGGGACGCCTTCTAGCTGAAACTCATTCATATAACTAGACGCGGCCTATGATAATAGCCGTTAAATTTAATGCGCAACGGACAAAGAAGAAGTTTTATGTCAAGTGGCGCGAAACTTTGCCATTGGCTCAGAAGGTGAAAAGGGCCAAGGGCAAATACGATGGCACGGTCTTGTGTACGTTTAATGTGCTATTCACGCTATCGATGATGAGATATACATCTACATCTACAGCTCGATTTTTCAATCACTGGCTAGAAGCATATCGTACAAAACTGGTTTCGAAAGCGATTGCGTTAGTGTTCAGCTGAAGTGTCGACAAGATGTTCTTATATTAATTCTGCTTTTAGTCGAGCACGATATCTTCGGCTGCCCAGCGACAGAGCCCGAATCATCAAACGCCTACCACCGATAATGACTCCTCCATCTTCATCGGGATCGCCTCCACACGAGTCCACGCCTGTGTTAAACAACAAGCTATATTCGATTAGGCCGAGAAGTTCGTCGATATCGCGGCGCAGCAATTCGAACGTGCCGTCGAACGAGAGGCATACCAACGAAGCACCTGATAATCAAGAACCAAATTCAACAGGAGGGCGTCCACGGCCTTCTCGCCTTTCGCGATCTCCGTTTGGAAAAGGAAAGGGAGCTGGAATTGTCAGCCTTCTACGGACCAATGTGCATCAAGATGAACAGGGCAAATCAGATTTGAGCCCACCCCGTCCTAAATTCCCATTCTCTACCACAAGTCGTCGCCAATCGGGTATTAACGGGGTAAATTCCAGGGATATAAATGGACCTTCGTTGTTCCTCTCAATAAATGCAGAAAGTACGCCTCCTATCCGCAAAACACGCTCAAATGCTTCCGACGACGTGGTTGAGCGCAGGGCCGAATGGAATCGGTTTGCACTCAAGTCAGGGGCCAAGAAGCATTCGCCGTCTGTGTCCTCACAGCTGACCGGATCCCCATCTTCGCCATAGTTAGAACTGCTGGCAGCTTCTAAAACAACCGGAATGCGGTATATAAAAAGTTGTAACAGGTTGTAAAAGTTTGTGTCAGATAGATATAAATCAAATATGATTTGACCGAGGCATAGAATGCCGAATGGAATAATAGGAAATACAAGCCCCGGTTTGGGGACTGGAACGACAGGGTTCAATAGAAGCGTTTCATCTTTCGTTGCTGGCCATCGAAGAACCGAGTGGTATGGGAGAAGATGATGCCGGAACCCTGAAAACATGTTAAGAATTGCTATAGTACTGCCAGCCGACCCAATTGGCTATAACGAAACAGAAGGTGGTGGGGATAATGAGGATGGAAAAGTATTTGTAGTGTTTGTCTTCTGCAAGCGCGCGCAACACCTCCAAAAAAGACAACTAATAAGGCCACCTGAACCCGAGTATGGTCGGACGTACCCAGATGCTCTTTACAGGGTAAAAGGTGCTGAGTAGGATGCTATAGCTTGCCATGATGAAAAAGATGATACAGAGTGTGACGATAACATAACCGCTATCGACTTTTGGCATGCACCTTGCGCGATGCAGGAGGGTCAGTAAGCCTGGGAATAAGTGTGACACAAGGTCGTTACTGGGTCGTTATGGCCAGCGTGGAGACTTGCTGAACTAATTGGACATGTATGAACATGGAGCTTCTCTCAAACTCAACCAAAGCTCCAACTACAGACCAGGGAAGAGGCCTGGAACACCTGGAAAACAACAAACACAAGGACAATGAGTGCTTTCGAAACTGAATTGCGCCACTCGGAACAGGAAGTCGACGAGCACCCCAGGTTGGTCGATCGGCGTAACCAGGACACCCACAGCTCAACACGTGTTTTCTAGGCCTCTGCAGAAAGATGCAATAGCTGGCAAACAGGAGGAATGGAGGCCAGTGCCTCTGAGTTACCTGGAACCCGACATTCCTGTTGCAGATCTCAACGTCGACTTCTCTACTATAGCGGGCGTAAATGGATCAGAGTGAGAAGACTTCTTCCCCGTTGACATTTGACGTTTACCTGGCCCCCAGGGACTCTGCAGAAAAGGTCCGAATTGAGAAGCGGAAGTCAAATCTGTTGAAGCTAAACGAAGAAAATGAGAAATTGCGTCGGGAACTTAAGGCTCTGAGTGACAAGTTGGAGGCTGCTGAGCGCCAGCGTGCACAACAACAGCCTCAAGACTCGAGACTAGAATAGAATAGAACTATGTTTGTCACTATATGCAGCACGTGACATGCACCAACCCTATATCACAATCGAATACTTATCTCCCTCCATCTCTACTCCACTCCACATCGATAAACCCTCTTTGCTATGGTACGCTCTTCCCTGTGTCCAGTCCTTCCTTCTCTCACATTTTATTTCCATGAAGAGTCGCAGACAGTCCGCCACCGCTGCCCGTCGCATGTCCGAACGACGTGGTTCAGGCAAGTCCTCCCGTCGGCCGTCCATCGACCCGTCGAGGCTTGTTCCAATGGACAAGTCAGATAATGTCCTGACTTTTTGTCTATAAGCTTATCTTTTTTTTCCCTGATACAGAACCTCTCACATCGGTGGTGCCGATGATTTCAAAGTAGTCTTCATTGGCGCAGGCAATATTATGTTCGGTCAGGAAAATCTTTTATCATTTTGTTAGTGGTCTAATTTGATACGTTAGGTTCCGATGAGGGGCCCTGGAACCATTCTTTCCGTTTGGAACAGTGAGTTATGATCAGTCAGGCACTCCATTCCCATTCTGAACACTCATTTAGCAAACTTGGTCGACGCCTTAAAGTTGTGGCGCTGATTGATCCTGCCATTGAGCGCGCTACTTCCGTTCTCCAGAAGAAATGCGACTCTTTTGTCTTTTCAGCATACCAGGATACGCGTGTTTACAAAACACTCGAAGACTTCATCAAGGTCATGACTCCGGCAGAGCGGCCTCGTGCCATTATCATTGGCAGCCCCCCGATGTTCCGAGGCTCTCTCCAGCCTGAAAAGGATCTTGAAGTCCGAATCATCAACCATTTCCCAGGAGTGGCAATGTTTATTGAAAAACCCATAGCGACTGGGCCATATGAATATCGACAGGATGGACTGCAGATCGCCAAGATGCTCACTGATACTAAAACCATTTGTTCTGTTGGGTAAATGCGATCTTGTCTTCCACTTTCATTCGAAATGTGAATTAATTCTGCTCAGATACATGCTGCGTTATCTCAAGGCTGTCCAGCTCATGAAGCAAGTCATCGAAGAAAATGACTTGACTGTCATGTGCACGATTGCTCGTTATGCCAGTGCTTATGAGTCTATTGCCAAGCCGGACTGGTGGGATAAATCTAAAAGGTCCGTGGGCACTTCTACTTATTGAATCAATCTTAAAATCGCTTGACAATTAAGTGCGGGCCCTGTCATTGAACAAGGCACTCACTTCTGTGACCTCTCTCGCTACTTCGGTGGCGAAGTTGATCTTGAATCCGTCACGGCGCATTCCCTAGAATGGGATGAGAACGCTGGTCAGCTTACTAAGATACGCGTTGATGAGAGCAAGATCGCCCCTGAAAACAGGATACCCCGTGTCACTGCGGCCAACTGGTAAGCCATAGGAGCATATTGAAGTTCTCAGCTGATTTAATAAACCCCTTTTGGATAGGAAATATGATAGCGGAGCTGTAGGAAGCTTCGTTCATGTTGCTGCTCTTCAGGGCACGGATTATAGCTGCGAATTTGAAGTCTACGCTGATGGATACCTTCTCAAGTATGAACTCCATATTATATCTGCGGTTTGCGATTCCTTTCTGATCCTCCTATAGACTTGTCAATCCCTATGTTCAACCTGCACTTTATATCCGAAGGCCCGGCGATGACCATGAACAGGTGATGACCTTCCCGGACGATGACCCATTCTTCTCCGAGATTTCCAACCTGATCGACGTTGTTGAAGACATCGAAGAAGATCCGGAAGCTGCCCAAATTTTGAGCAGCTATGAAGGTGAGACCTCGGAATATAGGATGATATAAACTCATACCCACGACAACTCAGATGCTGTGAGGACCTACGAGTTGACTTGGGCCATCCGGATTGCCTCAGAAAAGTCTCGCGCAGCCAAGCTCCAGGCGAGCAATGACGCTGCAAAAGCTCAGAAGGCACAGCAGACTGAATAAATTGGTTTGGATTATGAAAAGATAGTCCAATTTTTGGAGAAGCAAACTATTACCTCGATAAATACCTGAAGAAATACTTTGTAGCTATGACTTGTCAATCTTGAGTTTCTTAGAGATTGAATGTGCCTTCCTCTCGTTTGACTCCTTACACTGATGGTCATGCACCTGATGTGACTCGAGTCGACGTTTTCTGTACAATTCACGGCGTTTCTCCAGTTTCTCCCACTCTTCCTGAAGGTGAGCTTTGAGCATAGGCATGTTATTCTTTGCCACGTCACAGTAGAAGCAAGTCAGAGGTTTCTTGAGCAGGGATCCATACTCAGTCGGCGAAAGCTTTGATATCTAAAGGCGTATCATCAATATTAGAGATAGACATGGTATTGGACGCACATTTTGGAAATACGACGTTTCAGCATCGAACCAGGACAAAACTTGATCTACATGCAGAAAAAATCCATGTTTGGGATGAAATGAATTATAGTGCTTTTTCGTTTTCATCCTTTCTGAACATAAATCTGCGGAAAGAACGTGAAGATGGATATGCCTAGTACCCCTTGAGGATACTAATGTACGAACAAACAAAACTTCAAAGGCTCACTCCATCGAAGGGACCCCATGAAAACCAACCCAAATATCCCAAACAAAGCCGTACCGCTTCTCCATCTCTCCCTCTATTTCTGTTTTGACGCGCAAAGCATCCTCTTTGAGTGAAAGAATAAGTTCCTTTACTTGATCTTTACTGATATGTTCTGAATTAAGAAGCGTGCGAAGACTTGAAAGGTCAGTCACTGAAGGAGATAAAGCCGCCGTCCTCTCAGGGGCAACAAGCCTTGAATTCTGGTCTAAAATCTTGTTTGAGGAATTTTTAGATGACGTTGGTGAAGATAGTGATGTTGCGATACGAGGTAGAACAAGGAAGTGAAATATAGACTTGGGATAAGCGTCGAAGATAGTCATGGTTTTCTCTGTGTGAGAGAATAATACTGACAACGGTAGTTCAGTGGGTTTCATGGACGCATAGGAACGCAGAACCGTCAAATTTGCCATTAGGTTGGATGAGAGCTCAGGTCAAGGGGTTGATCTCCTTTCAAGTCACGAGACGTTACTTTTGGAGGTGGTCCACGCTGGAGTCAGGCTAATTCTCCACCTTTCTTTATTACGTTGATCTGATAGTAGTGCCCGAGGATGTATAAGGAATGATATCAGATCAGACCAACACGAGTTTAAATCAGACTTTGAAATGGACTAACTTGAACTGACACGATTGCATCAGCGGATCACCAGGTGCATTCCCTTGTCCACTTGGATGATGTAGAACGCAAGACTAGTGAGCGGATCATTTCCCTTTCTATCTTGTAATTTTTCCGCTTCACTCGCATCCGGGTGACCCACAATTCTTTGTCTAGATGCATATGTACTTATATAGGTTCTTGCTGTTCCTTAGTCGTCTACCTAACGTGACTCCTGAGTTAATCGTTGACATTAAACACCAAGTTTCAAGATTTGTAAGTCTTGCTCGCTACGTGCTCAATACTGTACATCACGAGGTAAGATCACATCATTTACTGCAGGAGCGAGCCTCTTTGGTTGTTATCCGTAAGAGAAAAGCATCACTGACTAGAAGAAATAAGAAAGGGACAAGAGGGCCCAGTAAGTATTGTCAATATATCCTCAAATAATATTCAATGGCGGTATAATCACTTGGAAGCTCAGCATATACAAAACCATAAGACTCACGATTATCTTATCTCAATATACATAGAAGTTTTGTAGTTCTATATTTGGCAGTAGGGCAGTACAGATACCTCAACTCAGTAACGATCGAGGCTTCAGAATATACGAAATACAGTCATGCTTTCAATTACCAACAATGCCAGCAGAAACCCATCAAACTGAGAAAATCATACTTTATTCACAAGGAGTTTCCTCAGATCATCCGATAATTTCAATGGGCCTACGTCGGTTTGCTTCTTTTGAGTAGTACAAGTTGAGGGTGACGTTGCTGAATTTCGATGACGAAGTCCATGCATTCGTGACAACGCATTCACTTCTTCTGCCTTTCGCTTATCGATGTCGGCTACGAGTTGAGCAAAAGAGAGGAAAAGAACTTCGGCTTGGGCAAGGGTAGTCTCAAGCTCGATCGTTATGCTGAGTTCATTGCAATACTAGACCTGCATTAAGGCGCCAAAATCTTTATGCTTCACAAAAGCTGCTGACCTTTAGAATTTCATCAAACTGATAAAGATATAGTGAGTGGACGAAGGACGGGATATGGGAGACATACCTCTACTAGGTATCGAAGGATCACGTCCCTGTGCGACTCCAAGATGGCGAGAGCGATAAAAAGTACGAATTCAGTACTGTAGTAGTCCGTCCATAAAACTTCCCATAACCCCAGCACCTCATCAAACGGAAATTCGCGTTTGAAGGCGATGAGGACCCAGCTGCAATCTGGTCTCGGTCATTCCATAACTCAAATTAGAGCACGTTGAGCATACCGGAAGCAAAAGAATAGATTCAGACTATCGGTTTTATCTGTGATGTTTAAGTAGGCTCCAATATACACATGACCAACAAGGAATTACCAAAGTGTTTGAAGAGCTCTGGGTCCATCACCTCAATCAATCCCTGTAAAGTCGATAACTGTTTCTTCATCCCACTTTGGTCCCGCAAGAAATTCTTTTTCTATCCGACATCATCTTATATCCATGAACGGTGCAGTATAGGAACTCACCATTCTTTCCAT
>Ga0153946_1000011_pt1 | contig 57946 bp, 76 predicted proteins | sample TSNJ030MetaG_FD_104751 | JGI IMG/M metagenome (GOLD analysis project Ga0153946, IMG submission 104751) | Attine ant fungus gardens microbial communities from New Jersey, USA - TSNJ030 MetaG | ecosystem: Host-associated > Fungi > Mycelium > Unclassified | place: USA: New Jersey, Wharton State... | reverse complement strand
TATCAATATATTTCATACATGTATGATTGTCATTGACCTTCACTCTTCGCAGAAATTCTGCTTTTCGGTACAGGAAAAATGCTAGTCCAGCCACCTTCAGCCATACGTTCGTATTTGACCAGCCTGGGGATCCAGCTTGACGTCATGGATACGGTAATCTAGTTCTAATTATTCAACGCTTAGACTCACGGAATCCACAGCGAAATGCTTGTTCGACATACAATCTCCTAACAGAAGAAGGCCGACGTATTTCAGCTGCATTGTTACCGTTGACACCTCAAGGTTGGCGAAAATTGCAAAAATCCTGAAATCCGATGAGCATCCGACGATGATAGACATCAGGCTGTACTATACTTCACTCAATTTTATTCGCGAGCTTTGCGCTTGCCTAAGCTTACACTTGAGGTGCCTCCACTAACTGATAGCCGCTGGGACGCGACAGCGTCCTCTTCGTCGTCGTCAATAGGCGGCAATGTGAATTGAGCAGGCATAAGAAGGCCTATATGTTGAAAAATGTGCAATATCGTTGGACGGATATACAATGGAAAACAAGAAGGTCAATGATGACCGGGAACGCCTTGTGAATGAAAGGATAGTCAACTCACCGGATTTCTTATCCCTGAACTGTATAAAAAGAACCTCCCACCCAGACAAGCCGCTTAGTTTTAGCTCAGTCCCATCGGCATCAATGACACGAAGCTCGCCAGTCATTCTTCCTTTCTCCTTTATCGACTTGCATAATTCGAAGTCTTCCGAGCTCATTACATGCGGAACAACGTCTGCCTCGGTTGCTGGCAATCCTGTATCCATATATCGACTGGGCTCATCAATGTCCTCGTCCATACTATTTGAATCTTTGAAACGCGTTACAGGTTTCACAACACTAGAAGTAAGTGCGTCGTAGACTTCTTGCTTGAGTTTTGCGAGAGTTGCTGTTGGTGGAAGTGTTAAGTGAATACTAAGTTTGTGGGTCTTGACTTGAAGAAGATATATTTTCGGTTGGGTATGTAGAGGCTGTATACTAATGAATAAATAATCACATATAGAGAGAAATCTTACCATGATAGACAAGGAATTGTACGGTTTTTATTTAGATTGATTTATATAGATGTGATTAAGTAATCAAAGACCCAGGTTTAGACAAACATCACCTGTTTGAAAATTATTGATCATGACACACGAGCTACCGAGAAAAGCCAGTCATAGGGGTAAACAAATTCGTTATTCATGGACTACTTCTAAGACCTTAAGAACAATCATGCGATTTTCTGTATTACACCTATGGGAAAAGTTTTTTTCATCATGTGATACACAAAAATTTTGAAACTCCGACAAGCGTCATAAAGGGCATCTCTCGCGTTTTTTTTCCTCAAGTGTCCGAACCCAACCTTTCGAAGCGTTAGCTCTCAATGCCACTTTGTGGTGTTGTTTAGGACATTTGGAGGTCTATATGGATCTCCAAAGTGACGTTAAACTTTCTGGTTGGCGGAGCGAGGCGTTGGTTAATTCCGACGTTCACGAGATGGAGCGATCTGCACGTTTTGCTAATGCCTATCAAGGTCTTTCGGCATCGTTCTCTTCTGGGGGGCTTGTATGTAGATTGGCTGGGCACTGGTGGAGCTTGTGGGTGTGTCGTCATATTCCTGTACCTTCCGTACATGCCACTAGTGGGCTTTGACGGTTGGGTGAAACCATGACGAAAACAATTGTTTAGCTACTTGTAATTATGTTTGAATATGTTTCTAAGTCAGTACGACTATGCCTATCTTCGTTGACTTGGTAATACATGAACTGGCTGCACAGTTTGGATGTTACCGCGCAAGGTCTTAGATTTTGTTTTCTAAGATACCACCGCGACGAAATGGTGATAGTAGTAGTGAGCTCGGTCGATATATCTGAAAACCCCAAATAATCCTCCTTGCTCTCTCAGTTGTCTTTCTTTGCCTTTTGTGTCTTCTCTCCCTGTTGTTTTGTTACATAGGCTTAACTTTTTTTCGATGTCCACGACTCCTTTATCCTGGAATCTCGCATTCTCTGATGTGGTCATGGTTTCTAAGCCCGTTGTTTTCTCAATTGCCCTGGAATCTTATTTCCCTGTTCTTAGCCCTCTATGCATGACCCGGTACGTCAAGATTGCACGTTTGCTTTGTTGTAGTGGTGTTGCGCCATATCTCTTCCTCCACTTGTTGATATGATCTACCCTGTGGATGTTTTTTTCTACCACTGAGATATGAGAACCTGAATCTTTCCAATTAGATCTTCATAGTATTATTACATACACGCACAAGTGCTAGATCTTGGGGCTAACAGCATGCAGCTCTATGTTCTGTGTCTATATTCCTCTCCATCTTCGTCGTCGCTTCCAACATCGAAAACGACAGCCTTCTCTTTCCCTTTCCCTGGCTTCATTACATCTTCATTTTCCTCTTCATCACTCCTCCGTCCATGCCCATTCATCTCAGATACATGAAGTGGTATACTCTCCTCGTCATTTTCTCCTGTGCCATCTGACGATAACTGTACGCGCCTGCGGCGCATTCGGCACCAGATGTATGTTCCAATGACGAGGAACACGAGGAGTAGGACAAGAGCTGCGGATCCCGCATTGTAGTATGCTGGCGTTCAAGATACCATTTAATAAGATCAGCTGAAACAGAAGACGTTGACGCACCTTCCCACATGGCTTTATTCTGTTCTGGTGTCTTTGAAGGCAGAGTGATAGGCGTAGTAGGCTCTGCTTGTTCTTTGTCAATGAGAACTGGTTTTGATTGTGACCCGATACTACTAAGTATCCTTGCTGATCCGTCAATGATAGACGAGAAATTGACTTTCATGAATCGGAGCATCATGTCGTGGGTTGCATGTGGGGAATCAAATGGCGCCATATGTGAGGCGTTGAAAATCTAGGAGAAAAAGATCGGAAATGACCTTGTGCACAGATATGGCTAGATAAAAACTCACCTTGACATAGGTGAGGTTTCGGGACTCAACCCATGTACCTGCGGGTGAAGCATTGACACTCCATGATTGTGTTTGCACAGTCTATGTCTTGATATAAGCAGCAGCAAGGACTAATGAAGTGTAATCAACGTACACCAAATCCAGTGCCACCATTCCAGGTCATATCCTTGATCATGGCCTCTAGTCCCATGTAATTGCAAATGATGTCCTGATCTCCAGCAAATAATAAAGCTGGTATCTTCTCAAGCACTCGTGGTAGGACTGTAACTGAAGACCGCATTTTAGCCTCCTGAAAAGCATGATGGACGTCCCCTCGGCATTCAACCCAACTACCTGGGCGAGCAGTCGCATGAACAGCGAACTTCACATCTTCTCGCTTCATCACAAAATGTTAGCAATTTTTGAGACACACCGAAAAACGACATACACCAAGGTAATTTGTAATGTTATGGATTTCTGGTGGCCAGTTCATACCACATGCGGGACTCACGTCGTCTAATCGCACATCATAGATATTGACACACATATCTTTTCCATGTAGCCTATAACACCATACGGTTAAAAGGAAAACAAGAAGTAACCGGATTCCGATAAACTCACTTTCTCGCTCTGACCTTTGTGACGTCCAGAAGCAGACCCTGGCACTTATCAATCGCCATTAGATCAGGATCCTTCGCAATCGCCTCTACACATTTGTCTGTGGCTTTTTTGGCTTCCTTCCAAGGCTATTATTTTTTATCAATATGGATGAAACAAAAAATGATCTAATGTTGCAATGGGCAGTGACAGCCAATAGCAATGCGCAACGTACCGCTGAGTTTTCCTGAAAGATGCCCATCTTGACTGAGTAATCAAGGTAGGACGGGTATTGCTTTTTGGGGTCTATCCAGCCATTACCAATAGCGATCCCTTTCAGAGGGACATTGAGGTTAGAGGATAGTACAGCATCAGCTGTGTCGAAAGGTAAGAATGGAGCTGTGCTTTGATAAAAAGAGGGCAACACACCAAAGTAAGGTATCCACTGCCCAGCGAAACTTTCGCCAGCAAAATAGGTCTGTGGAGAGTTAATATATTCATTTAATCGATAGTCCAGATTTTATGCCCACATCCATCCGTTTGTACTCCGGAAACACGCTATAGAACTGCCGGAGGAATTGGATGAACTGTTTCTGTGCCTAAAGTACACAAGATGAGAGACGGCAGAGCAACACAAGGACAGGAAATAATCACCTCGTCCATGGAATGGACGTAGCGCTCTGTGCTCGTGTAAGAGAACCCTGTGCCTGCAGGCTGGTCGACTGCATCAAGACATGAGTTATACGTTTGAAAAGGAGGATAGAGGGCGGACCAAACACCATCGTGGTATACTCTTCCCATCCGCCTTCTTGGACCTGAAATCCGCCCTTTCCATCAGTTCGCCACGGACCAACCTCCATCATAAGACCATCGAATGATGAGCACCCAGGTCCTCCCTAAGGAGGTCAATAAGGTAAGGTTAGAGATGCTCCAACCAGGGGGGACTTGCATTAAGCCAGAAGACAATTCGTTCCTTGTCTGCTGTGCGCCGGTTTTTGACAAGAACAAAGAAAAGATGTGGAGTGACTTCATCTGAATTCAGTAGCTTAAGATTGTACTCTGAGGAGAGATGGCCGGCATATAGGGTCAGTGGTCGATCTGGGTCCTGGTGGATGCCTGGTATTGACGGCACATAGAAGGACGCTGCGGAAGGTACTTGACATGAAATATCAATAATATGATATACACGTAGTGGACCAATGGCCAACTTACTATTTTCTGATGCTGCAAGAGCTGCAAGAGCATGGCAAAGGAAGGGCAGGATATAGGAGAGAGATAACATTGGACTTACAGCCAAGTGGCAGGATGAAGATAAATACAGTCACACTACCTGTTTCATCTCTGGCTACCATGCACCTTCTCCCTTTCCTTGCCATCGCTCCCCTTACCTCTGCCCAATATTTGTCACAAGGCTGGCAGCCTGGCCAGCCAGCATCCATCACTCAGGACGCTCCAGCACCAGTCTATACTCCTCAGTCAGGCACCTCTTCTCCATCTTCAGGCCTTTCAGAACTGTTCAGTGTCCATACTCTTCTCACATGGTCACCTGTGGCCTCGCTTTTGGAACACTTGGGTGTGAATATTACAGAGCGTGTCTCACTGACCAAAGCACGTCTCTGGGACGAGCGGATTACGTTTATCACGGACGACAATTTCCAAGAGCTCGTGGTTCGTGAACCACTCACAGAAGAACAAGCAAAGGATCGTGTTTGGATAGTAATCATGTATAGATTCTTAGCTTAATGTGTTCCCAGAAGTGGCTTACGCATGGTTAGTTCTGTGACTGCTGCTCAACAGGATGGTATCTCGAAGTACATGGACCAAGTATTTGACTCTGCTTATAACGAGACCCTCCATGAGAACGACCTACCAAATGTCCGCTGGGGCCGTATTGACTACTTAAATGTCACCTACCTCACAACAAAATGGAATGTCTGGCAGTGCGTATGTCTCCACAACAACAGCGTATTGGCTCACAAACTGATCATCCTAGGGCACCCTACCTCGTCGTCATTACGGATCGCGGGAATAATCTGCATTTCTACAGACCCCATCAATTATACCTGCGTGACCATGCACTCCGTGAATTCCTTCTGAACGAAGGTTGGAAAAAGACTCCTGTATGGGAATCACGATATGCCCCCGGCGGCGACCGGTATACTCACTCTACCATGTGACACTCCTTTGTTTCTGACGCTTTCCCTAGTGAATGGATCATGCATATTTTTGCTACCTATATCAAAAAGTTATACGACACTATGATTCTTGTCCCTCGTTGGATCCTCCTTATCATCACTGGTGGCATTGGCTCCATCCTCATTAATTTTTTACATCACTCTTCAAAGAAGCAGTCAAGATCTGCTGTATCAGGTGCACCTGCAACCAAGCCTTTTGCTGGCCCCGTGACGGCGACAAGTCCTGCTGCCAAGGCGATATCAGAGCCTCAAGACAAACCCTCTGCATCGAGTACTGCGACTTCCGATCCTTTGGCTACTCCTCGTACGCCAAGGAAAGGCAAAAGAAAAGATGACAGGCGTAATCAAGCCTCTCGAGCCTGATCATCTGGCTTTTCTACATATCGTCTCACTATCAGGAAAACCAATACTGCAATTCTGCTACCTAACCCACTCTGCTCCATACGCCCACTAACATATAATTTATCTGAAATTACCAAAGTTGGGATCTCAGCGATATATGATTCAGAGTGTGAATAACAGAAATACGAGTAGAGAAAGATTGCTAGTGTGGTACGTCATCAGTATATACCTCGATTTGTATACTTTGATATAGTTATATGTAAGAATAGTACACAGAATTTTTTGGGAAATTTCAAGAACCATATGCATCAGCTTCTGATTGTACTGAGCATGTGCCAAAGAGTGTCCTAATGATAGAACTGATTATTGTGGAACTCCAGATGTGTAATTCAGTAAGCATGTCTCTTCGAGTATCTATAGCAATGACAATGAGTTCACTTCGGAATACGGGATGTGGATATAGCCATGTCACTGACTATATCATGCTTGTATCAATTTTATCAGACTTGAGACAATGAAAGTGACTCATCAAAGGGATGTCATCCATCTTTTGACAACCATCCCAGTGGCACCCTCAAAAGGCATTCTTGGTGAGCTCCCAAATCTCAAAGCTGCATGTTCATTAGCCCACAGTCATGCATAAAAGATCTTAGACGGCTTTGAGAACTTGATCTGAGGAACTGTAGAAGAGAGACTGCATGCATACGTCGAGTGGCAGGTCACTGCCTAAAATATTACTAGTCCCCACATTATTACTGAACTGAACCAAAAAAGGAATATTGACCTATGTTCTGGTAAACTCTGACATACAGTTCTGGGGATCTGGGGATTTATAATTGGTAGTCTCGGAGGGGATCCTGAGATGCGGATCAATACCATTACAGATATCTGTCTGGGTAGCTTGCGGAATAGAAATGCTGAATCCGGAATGTCTCGCCATTGGCATGCTGCCTGGAGCCAAACAACATCACGGTAGTGATTTCACTGATTGAACTATTCCTTGTATTGTAGAGTTGTCTGTATTCATTCAAGGCACTGTCAATCCTAAAAAGTACAACGGCATTCTTCTGGATGCTCCCAGAATACACAATGGTTGGTATATATCAAACAGGTGATCATTACGCTCCAATGCCGCCAAACACAATCAGCTTGGTGTTCATGTATTCCTCGATGCCATGTGAACCCTCCCTACCAAGACCGCTTTCTTTGACACCGCCAAATGGGATGGCGGCCTGCGAAAAAACACCAACGTTCGTCCCAACCATACCAACCTCAAGTCTCTCAGCAACCCTCCACACTCTACCAACGTCTCTCGAGAAGAGATACCCAGCGAGCCCAACATCGGTGCTGTTGGCCAATTTAATGACCTCTTCTTCAGTCTCAAATCTAGTAAGTGCTGCAATTGGACCAAAAGTTTCTTCATTGTTGAGAGCGGCTTCGCTGGGCACGTCGGAGAGGACGGTGGGGTGGAAAAAGGATGTATTGGGAACGTGCCTGCCACCAACGAGAATTTGAGCACCCTTGCTCACGGCGTCTTCAACGTGCCGGATTACTTTCTCAACTGCACATGCGTGAATAAGGGGACCGTGAGTGCTGTTTTAAATTATCAAGTAAAAGAAACGACTGCAAAAAAACAGGGATACTTACACTCCCTCCTCAAGACCATTACCGATTCTAAATTTGGTAACGCGATCGGCAAGACGTGAGGCAAAATCTGCATATACAGAGGATTGGACGAAGATCCTGTTGGCACAAACGCAGGTTTGACCGCTACTTCGGAATTTACAAAGGAGAGCAGCTAGTAGATCATGTTAAGGTCGGACTATATCTTAATTAAGAGAGCTCACCTTCGATGGCTTCGTCAATGTTCGCATCGTCAAAGACAATAAAGGGGGCATTTCCCCCAGCTTCCAAAGACACCCTGACGATGATATCAACTCCCGCTCAGATGAACCTTAACAAGAATGTAAATTTACTTCTTCAAAGTTGTTGAGGAGAGGTTATAGAGTAATTTGGCAACATTCGTTGATCCAGTGAAGCTGACTTTCTTCACAATCTTATTCTGGCACATTTCTTTGCCAACCTCTGAGACATATTTAAACGTTGGAACAATATTGATGACACCGTCAGGAACCCCGGCTCTTCGGCTGAGCTATGAAAGCAATCAGTAATGGGTCAGGTGCAATTAGATGATAACATACCTCAGCCAGAGCCAAAGAAGAAAAAGGTGTTTCCGGAGGAGGTTTGATGACAGCAGTACAGCCTGCGGCAAGAGCTGCGCCGAGCTTTCTCGTAATCATCGCAGAAGGAAAGTTCCATGGGGTAAGAATTGACCTAAGCTCCAAAGATGAATGATCCGTGGGATGAGTGAGAAGGAATATGAATTCACACAACGCCGATTGGCTGCTTGACAACTACGTTCCTTGAACCGGGGATGGAGCTGGGAATGTGTTCTGGGATAAGAAGATAAACAGAGCGCAGAACAAGGAAACTAGTCAATATTTACCTCCATATGTGCGCACTGCCTCCTCGGCTACGCTAGTGTGAGATTATGAGTTGTAAAAGCGGCTCTTCAAACCCACCAAACCACTATTTGATACAAGTCAAAGGGAGCACATTACTAAATTTGAGCACAAATGACCGACCTCAAGAAAAGAAGCACTGTAGATATTCTCACCCTGCAAATAGCAATTCTTCGCATCTCACACAAATCAGTCAAGAATGGTCGTACTCTACCTTTCCGTCTGCCAAAGGCTTGCCATTTTCAAGCGTCTGAAGGAATAGATACGCGCTCCAGAATGACGTCAGGCAATTTAACAGAGCGGACCCACGATAAGACGACCAAGGTCCTCATGGTGCTGATGCATTAGTTGGAAGAACTTGATGAGAATGTCGTGGCGATGCTATGGTTGACCCGATTCAACGCGGAGTATGCAGAAAGAAACCAGCTTGCAAAGATACCTTCACAGATGTCCTGCTCCAGGATGGAAACGCCGCAGCTGCAGCCTCGATAGCTTCTTTGGTTTCTGCTACACCCATGTCTGGAACTGTTCCTAGCTCCTCGTTCGTTGCGGGGTCTGCAAAAGAGACTCAGCGCTCGATAATAGGCATGCGGAAAGAGACAAACTAGTAACGCTAATTGTCTCTCCGCTCTTCGCGTTAACCCATTGTCCGTTGATATATCCTTGGAACTTGATGAGAGATGGGTCTTGGAAACTGTTCTAGAACAAGGTGAGTGAGAGTATACGAACAAAGGATAAACATACGAATTGTGGGTGAGAGCTGGCCATACGGAAGAAAATGTGGGGGCGGAGAGTTTGGGGGGAACTGGGAAGAGGACGACTATATAGCAACCGCAAAGACAAAAACGACGATTTCATAATCTCATCGCTGCTTCGTTGCAGCGAATCTTTCTTATTATCAATCTCTCTCTCACGTCCGGCGGCCCGCAGTTGCCGGTAGGCTGACTTTGCTCTTGTACACTACGGATACATCAGTGCCTTCTTTTCTTATCAGCTCCGGAATTTAAAAATCCACCAAGTTCAAGTGCATTACGTGCAGCTTGGTTGATATATTTGAACCGATCTGCCCCGAGTTGGATACCTCCAAAATAACGTGTCACAACTACCAGTACATTATTGACCTCCTGCAAGACAGTTAGCGTTGGCACCAAGACCGACAGGATTACACTAACCAGGATCTGTAGCAGATGTGCAAGGCGGTTTCCCGCAGCTGTCTCCCCATCGTCATCGTTATCTAACGGTATATCCCTCAGCAGATGTCGTGAGGAAAACATGGTACTTACCTTGGTGGAGTACTGTACCGACTTGACAGCGCCATGCATTGATGATGGGGTGAGCAGCCCGGGCTATTCGCCGGTCAGACATCAGATATGTAAGAAGTTGTGGCACCTATTCGATATGCCTTGAACCGGAATCTGTCGTTATGCGAAGTAGCCGTACCTCAGAAGGATCAGATACTCGACATGCCCGTCCAATAAAGGTGCTCTTTCTGTCGATGATTGGTTCGGCGGTAAAGAATTTTATTCTAAGCGGCATTTCATTCTGCGATCTGATGTCCCGTTCCATGTGCCCGGGGAGATCCTTTGAGCTGGGGCTGACGATAGCTTCTTCTACCTGTGCCGCACGAATTTCTTTCTGTTCTCCTCGGATGATATCTTTCGTTCTCTCTTCCATCAGCCGTTCTTTGTACCATACATTACATTGTTCCAATGCATTCTGTACACCGTCAAACACGCAGACGGTTTCCGGTGTGAACTCGACGCCATTGATAGAGATGAATGTACGGAGTATTGACCCAAAGAGGCCCGCATCGGCTCCGAAGGCACCAATGTATCGTGAGAGAAGCTGCAACTGTGGTGGTGAGGATGCAGGGTATGTGGCAGGAAGAGAGACCAAAAATCTAATGGCAACGTCGTCGTAGGAGGGTAGACTGTATTCATCATCAGTTGCCCAGATGATCAGAAAAAAATTGGCTCACTTGAGCGTCAAGGTATACCGGATGATCCCCTGTTTGTTGTCTCTGGTGCCATCTAACGTTGAATGCCAAACGCGTACTGCATCCTGGTCATAGATCGACTGTAGGACTATTGTATGTCGGGTTTCAACACCCTGATATCAACATACCAAGAGTTGCTTGCGTCCTCACCCTCTATCTCCGAAGCGATTGCCTCGCACCCTGGGCGCTGGTAGAGTTCTGCAACGAACTCACGGAGCTCTTGTACATAGTCTTTGTCCGTGTCACCTGGAGAATCCATACCGAGACGAGCAGCTTTGGGATCCGAAGAATGATCGGCTTGCGGCCCTGGCAATCTTGGCCTTGACCGTCATGCCTGCAAATACACCCTCTGTCCGTGTTGTCGTACGCTTGCCCTGGGATAGGCCCGAAGGTGCTGAACCAGACCCACCGCGTGTGCGTAGCACTACCTTCCACTTTTACTTGCCAGTAATTTTCCTCAGATAGAGTGGACATCAGAGAAGGCTGACATTTTGTGGCGAGTCATAGAGAAATCGCGTTCTAGTGACAGTGGGGGTGCCGATTGTGCGTCTCATGTTCACGTTTGAGTCAACCGTGTTATAACACGGACACATAGGGAAAGGGCTGGCAGCTCATCTTGAAGTTCCGTTACCATATTTGCTTTACCGTGTTAATGCCAGATTCCAGCAAGATATCCGTGGTCTCAAGGACATTCAAGGCGCTTTAAGCCCTTCTCCTGCAATAGCTACAAATCCGAAATTTGAGTCAACAACGCAAGTCGAGCGGCCCTCACTGACTATTCAAACTGGAGTTTCCAGTTCAGGGATATCCACTTCAAACCTCACCCCTCGCAATGTTCGGGTGCGACTTAGTTCACTTGTTAACAATGCTCAAAGACCACGGAAAGCCGCATCGTCTTCTACACTAACCGTCCAGGATATCAGACGGCAGTCAGTGCCCCTCTGTCCACAGTCTCCCCTATCTGAAGACTCGGACAATCTATCAGAGGACGACGAGGCAGCACTGAAAGAGGAAGAAGCCGAGCGCAGGGTAGAAGAACAGGAAGCTCTTGATCTAAAACTCGAGCAACTGTCACGGCTCATAACGAACGATACGCTTGGGATTATTCGTTCCAAACGTGACATTGAACGAGGGAATGGGGGTATTTCACCTATTTCACCCACCCCAAATTCCGCTACCAACAGCTTCAGAGGTGATTCACTATCAAGCCGGAGTGACAATCAGAGTCTTTCGAGTACCAGCTCCCCACAAGGTTCAATTGCGGATGTTCCTTCCCCAGCAACGGATTCACAACCACAATCACCTATGCATTTCGGCCATCGCACGTCAAATACGAATTCTGCTAGTCCTGTACCAGTTTCCTCAAGGGATGCGATGAGCCATTCGCATAATAGAAGATATTCCCAGTTGACTGGTGATCATGGAAGTGGTCATTCTGAGACCTCGAGTTTTAGTGACTTGAGTGGTAAGTCAGCTTCTCTTTGGTGGAGATTTACGTATATAAATTGGCAGCCATAGATGAAAGTTTATCAACATCTGCTCTTGAGAGCGCACTTATGTCAAATACCACAAACATACGGAGCACTCCAGGAACCTCACGGTTGTATGTTAATCGGCTTCCATCCTACAAGAACGCTGACGTCTAGATTTAGATTCGTTCATCCGGCATCACGCAATCGCACCAGTAACAGCACTCTTAGGCCCCTTTAAGATACCGAGCATCATTCACACATTCACGAATGATATATTGATATCAAGGCATTTACTCACCATCGTCATTGATGGGTTATCACTGGCGCTGGATTTTCTGATAATCTGGCATGAGTATATCAGACTTGGGTTAGATGGGTTTTGTATCCCGCTTCAGAATGTTCAATATCATAGAGACGCTCGAGGTGATCTTTGAGGGACTGATGGGATCAAATGAAATTTCCCCATCGCACTACTCCATTCTTCATACAAAGACCCAATTAACCGGGTCTGATTTGCGAGAATACGACCGATCTTTCGAGAACAATAACCCAATCTCATTTTACTGACGCCCTACTTTTTTTTAGAGTTCTCAAATTTCTTCCTCCCATATCTTTCGGCACCTTGTTCAAGCACATTCAGCAACTTATAGTCAAAATGAAGTTAACATTTGCCAATGATTTCGGTCAAACATTTACTGTTGAGATAGACCCTGAGATGGAGCTTGAGAACGTCATGGCCCTACTTGAGGCTGAGGCGCGTTCCTCTCCTTCTTTTAACTGTGTAGTTTTCGACTAACGCACTCATATCCACACTTATTCATATTCTATCTAATCGCACGAAACACTTGATGGTATGATCGGGTCTTTAGTCAGGAGTGCCAATATCTGAACAAGGGATACACTATGGAGATAGGGAACTCACAGATCCCAAAAAGACAATGCAAGAATATGGTATCCCTGACGATACGACGCTTGTTTTGCGTCGGAAGGGGGCGAATGTCGGTGGAAGGTTTGTCGATACTATCTGATTTACAACCTCATTCATTGATGGCTAATATGTTGAATCTCAACTGTTCAACCAGGACTATTGAACAAGATGCTGAAATGATGCGATTGCAACTGTTAGGAAATCCAGATCTCATGAATCAACTTCAACAGGTGCGCTTCTATTCCTACTTGCCCGGGAATATTCACTGAAATCCATTGAATGGTAGGTACAGCCGGAATTAGCAGAGGCTGCACAAACAAATGCTCCGCGATTTGCCCAACTCCTCCGTCAAACGGCTGAACGTCAACAAGAAGCAGAGATGCAACGTCAACGGGAAATCGAACGTTTGAATCTTGATCCATTTGATGTCGAAGCCCAACAAAAGATAGAGGAACATATCAGGCAACAGGCTGTGTTAGAGAATATGGAGCACGCACTTGAATTCTCTCCTGAAAGCTTCGGAAGGGTCACGATGCTCTAGTGAGTTGGATCTTACTGTCCTTTTTGTTTTTTTTTACAGAACTTTGTGTCAATGTGATTCAAGCATTCCTGTCGAAGTCAACTCATATTCCGTCAAGGCATTCGTAGATAGTGGTGCCCAGCAGACAATCAGTAAGCAGATCTCCTTCTCTGGCCATTTACCTTGATCATCATATCCCAGTGAGTCCGGAGTGTGCAGAGGCCTGTGGGTATGTTCTGTCATTAGTTTTGTACATCTGGAAAACCCTGTCACTGTCTTTCCACTTTTTAGAATCATGCGTCTCGTTGACAAACGATTTGCTGGTATCGCACGTGGAGTCGGAACAGCCAAAATTCTCGGCCGAGTGCACAGTGCACAGCTCAAATTGGCCGATCTCTATCTGCCGTGTTCTTTCACAATCATGGAAGTATGTACATCGTATCACCGAATCATTTGTTTGCCATCTCATGTCTGGAACCTCGCAGGGTCGAGATGTTGATCTTCTCTTTGGTTTGGATATGCTGAAGACACACCAAGCATGCATCGACCTTCAGAAGGGTGTACTCCGTATTCAAGGTCGTGAGGTTCAGTTCCTTCCTGAGCATGAGTTACCCGATAAAGCGCGCTTTCCTGAAGTCCCTCCCGGTTCTGAGCCATTCACAAATACAGCAGGGAGTCGCATTCCAGATCATCTACCTTCCGGTGGAGGCTTTCCGGGCACTGGACAAACTCTTGGCTCCGTTCCTAGAGCCAGTCTTGCCACTCAGCCGGCGAGCTCAAATCCACCCAGCCACTTTCCTGAGAGCTCTATACAGATGTTGATGGGGTTGGGTGTATCAAGAGACGACGCCATCAGAGCACTGGGAGCTGCAGGAGGAAATGTCGACATAGCTGCCTCTTTGCTTTTCTAATAATTCTGTGGTCTCCTATCTCTGGACATTGTACGGATAAAAAACAAAGATTTGTATTGTCGGCCGCAAAGATTTTACTTTGACGCCGAGGAACACTAACGTACGATGAAAACCAGACATGAAGCTTGTAGATAGAAGTATAATCAGTCAATCAAGTAGGTGTCAGACCAAGTAATATGTACTGGAATTCCAAGATATAAGAAATACATTTGGCAGCAGACTATTCCTGGTAGGGGTATTCAAATTTACCCTGATCCCTTCGCCGCCAGAGCTTTCTCCTATAGAAAAGCGATGTCAACTCTCAATTCATGTGAATAATCAATATAATACGAACTTCTTCTTTGTCGGGACATGTTCCGCGAACACTTCTAAGCAGAATTTGGCTTTAAATTCACGGATGAAACGTGGATCCCTAAATGACAGTTTGAGCAAAAATCACAAAATCCAACAATACGATATTATTGACCAAAGTTCACTTGCGATACCCAAATCCTTGCAGCACCTCATCAACGCGTTACTCTTGCATGCCTCAGTGGCAGTAGCAATACCAGAAGGATCAAAGTATTCCTGCTCTCCGCGAGCAACAGCGACAAGTCTGGCTCCTTTTTCAGTGGCAATAAAGAAAAAATCTTCAACAAACCAACCTTCCAAGACAAACAAGCGCATACTCTCGACTAACAATCTTGGGGCTGACATTAGTCTCACTTCGGGGAGCCAGTCCCCATCCACCTGGACCGAATGCTTTGTTCAAAATTCGACGATATTTGATCTCAGGAAGATAAACGAGACCATCTACCAGATTGAGTTTCAAAGCATGACTGGAGAAAGGGCGTAACATACCCGGTTTACATTCAACATCCTGAGGGTCTACAGGAGCTTGCAAAATTTGCCGAATATTGTCAGAAAAGGGTTCAGCTGAGAGCCCATGGTAACTCTTTGACCAGTCAGTGCCACCAATGAGACCGTTCTCTGAGACTTCCACAGGGGTAACCTCAGTCGCGTTTTTCGCCTCATTGTTGGGTTTGGGGGGTGCGACTGTCGAATTAAACCTAGAAAACGTGGGTTGCGCCACCATCTGTAATCCTCTAGGCTGCCATGGGTGGCTCCTAGCTGTGTTAGCCAGGCGACGAAGAGCAAAAATAGACATGCGAAGAGTACGACGCGTGAAAAAAAATGCGCGGTTTATATGTTCCATGGCGGAGTTTGAAATCACGTGAGTTCATCACGGTCTTCATCGCTTTCCATGTCTACGAGCAAAAAACTGGGTGATACAAGCAGCAATTTCAATATGGCCACTAAGGAATACAAATATACCCAGGAAATATCTCAAATGGTTTTTTTCCTAAAAAAAATCACTGTATAAATACATGTGTTTATTATCCTCTTTACAGATGTTTGTTTTTGGCGAAGTCCAAGAACCGATACCAGAGACTGTTAATCTCGTTGAAGACATTGTCAGGAGCCAACTCATAGAACTAGTGCGCCTAGATGTGGCTGATTGAAGGCTATCTTATTTGTTCAACAGTCCTCTTGGCTTAGATCGTTCAAGCACGAGCGCTAGCAACTCGACGCGGTGCACGTTATCTTTCGGCAGAGGATCTCATTTTTCTCATCAGACATGACAGAAGCAAAGTCAACCGGTTAAGGACCTATCTTTCTTGGAAGGATGTCCGAAAACATGCAAAAGATAGTGGAGGCGATGGCGGAGGTGGAGTTGAAGTTGAGGCCCTTGAAGATGGTGCTGATGGTGTGTATCCTTTCAGCTTTGTCGAATATCCTTGTTAAAGTATCTATAGATAAATTAACTGCTAAGGCACAGAAAATTACCATCAAACTTCCCTGGGAAATCATGACGGTGTACTCTGAAGCTCTTAGACAGAGCGGCCATCAATCCGATGACGAGGAGGATGAAGATGACATTGAAGCCCACGAGGCTTCAGTACAGCGTCTTAAAGTGAGCCATACAGGTCCTTCCTTTTCAACATGTTCAATTAGCCTTTCAGGAAGCTGATGATGCAACACGACAAATGACTCGGGAGGAATATCAACACTATTCTGACTGCCGACAGGCTTCTTTCACTTATCGCAAGGGTAAGAATTCTTGTTCATTTTCTTCGTCCATGGAATGATATTCTTCCCTTTCAGCCAAGCGGTTTCGTGAATTTCTTAATCTTCCTCCACAACTGGATCTCAAGGCGAACGATGACACAGTAGATATTGTCGGCTTCCTTGCCTTCGAAATGGTTCGTTCCCTCACACTTGCTGGTTTAGCTGTCAAGAAATCTCTGGAGGAATCTTACCTACGTGAAGAATACTCCTCGCCAGTCCTTGGTAAACGCAAACATGGCGGACATGGCGGAGGAGCAGAGAAACGACGTCGAGAATGCTCGCCAGATGCTGATGCAGAGTACACTATGCCAACCAATTCACTTTTCTTGCCACCACTGGAGGATCGCAAGGCTCTGATGACTGAGCATATCCAGTCTGCATTTGCTAGGATGCAAGGTGACTGGTCACACAATCGTTCAGCTGGCATGCATAATTGGCGTGGAGGGCTGGTTCGAACAAGGATCAGCCTGATATAATCCTTCATTTGCTTGTATCGTTGTTTAGGTGTCGTCAGTTCTCATCGGTCATTGTACTATATTGGCATAGTATTTATTTAGACGCACCTTTGTTTTGTTTCACCTTTTTGTTTTGGTGATCTTAATTTCAATATGTAGAAGCACTGTAAAGATTTCTGTGGTGACGATCATCTGGACAACTGCATGATATTCCTTGCCAACTCTGAGACAATCGAGGGTCTTAAATAATACATGACTGTCCATCCTAGATTATGGTGCCGTTGTCGGAGTCAGGATAAGCCTACTTCATGTGCAACCCCCTGCTCTTGTACGTCAGAGCCCATGGCACATATCGCCTGAATAGTCTAGAGTCTACTTCCCAGAAACTCGCATCGGAAACCGGACCCTGACTGCTGTGTGATCTGCATGGAGCCGAAGAAGAATCATGAACACTCTCATCCACATTCATGTTTCCCCTTATTCCTACGTTTGCAAACACCGGTAGCGCCGCAGCAACACCAGGTGTTGGTTTACTAGTATACGAGTCCTCGAATATGTCATCCTGGGAGCCGTCGGCGAAATTGTACAGGTCATTGTAAAAAGGCGGCGCGTGTTCACCCTCGAAGACATTACTGTTCTCATTAAGCCAGTAAAGTGGCTGCTTGGCGCCATAAGTGCAATTTTGAACAGCAGAGAACTGCCTATTATTTTCGGGATCTGGTCCACAGCGACGAGGAACCTCGGGTTTAGCAAGCAATGTGGTAGAGGTGACATTGGTGATGTTGCATCGGAAGCCGTTCATGTAGTCTATATGAATCAGATATCGATAATTGAACCTCGAGGTCTAGACTCACTTTCTTCGCCGCCAGCATCAGCCGAGTGTATCCAAAAGAAGGCACAGATACAACCACCTTCAGGACAAGGTGGCATCCTTTGAGGTACTTTGAATTCTGTAAATCTTGTCCATACACATGTCTGATTGACACTGAAGATTGTGAAATCTTGGGGTTTCACGTCACTGACGTTGGCTTTGTACGTGATAGCCAGAGCACATCCTTTCACATCCTGGATACCGGTGGTATGGTACGTCAAAGTGGGAGAGCCTGGGCAAACGTTGTCGTTGTCCTGAGTATTGCGACCGCCATCAGGAGCGATATTCCAATAAGAAGTGGCATCTTTGGTACAAGCAATTTCGGCAGTGGCACTACCACCTGCGGGGAGCTCGAAGAAATCACCTGCGTTGGGTGGGTATGAGAGGTGATTGTGGAACCACCATTCTTGGAACGACATGTTGCGAAGTGGTGCGACAGGTCGGTTATCGTAGGGGAAAGTGTTCTGGGTGACATTAAAACCCCACATACTAGGATGCCAAATAGCTGGTGAGGGGGGAGGGGACTTAGTCAATTTTTTGGAAAGCGGAAAACACAAGGCATACAGGAATGAGCCAACGTTAGTGGTAAATTGAGGGTAATGATTATAGCAGCATAGAGAGTGATATATTGTAACATCGTTGAAACGTTGAAATCTTGGTTGGACAGTTCAGGAGACCAGCTACCTGAGGCAAAAGAGCGATCGACAAGGAATCAAGTAACCGGCTGGGGGAAATTCAGGAGCAGGAGAGGCAGTGATTGTGCCGTTTATAACTAGCAGAACAATGTACAAAGGCATGAACAAAGGCATTGGGTTGTACCTGGCATAACGTGTGACATGAGTGAATAATGAACAATAATAGCCTGCCGACAATAGAAGTCTAGTAACACGTGGATAACACGCAAAATCCGGATTGATGTAATCAATAGTAATTGATGACCACTCCTCCTCATTCAAGACCTTCCTCCAGTCTCTCCAGGCCCTCTTCTAGCCTCTCAAGGCATCCCGTATCTCGGCCTTCGTCGAGTGCCTCCAATCGTCAAGGTCTTCGGTCAAGTGCTTCATCGGCTCGCCCGGTCTCTGCCAGCTCTGGGCGGCCTCAGTCGCGATTTTCTCAACGAACTCGCAGCCGGCTCGCAAAATCACGCGTAAATAAATTTGCGCCCACTTTCGTTACACAAGTAACGGGGCTTCAAGCAGATGATGGTTCTCAAGAATTCCAGAAAATCGCAGATTATGTTGTGAAACGTCTGGAGGCAACTACATTGAACAAGGGTGCCGTGAGTGTCGATATGAGATATGTTGAACAGCAAATCAAGGGGTGCCTATATATTGATATTATCTTGGGCGAAATATTAACGACACATCAGCCATGCGCAGAAGGCTCGTATCACGATGAAAGATGCGGTGTCCGAAGGTTTATTGTTTGCGTTCAGCAAGCTGAAGAATCATATAGAGGCCAGAGATAAAGATTTGGACCATGATATCCAGGTATTTGTTGCATAGTTTTTGAATAATCTGTGGCTTCACATTGTTTTCGCATTTAGCCAACTAATTTTCCCGATCATATACAATTTCTTGTACGTCCTGCACCCTCTGAAGAGGAATAAATCTGAACAAAATTTCAGATCAGTTTATCACAACCTCCAACAGCCTCTACCATTGCCTATGCGGAGCATTTTCTTAGTGAAGAAAGGGATCCTCGATCACCAACACAGACGTTAACTTGGAAGGATATTCTTGCCGAAGAGCCCTTTGAAGGTGAACACTGGGAAGGAATTTTAAATACGAAATCGGTGGAAGAGCAAGGCTGGGATAGCACGCCTTCACTGTCACCCTTCAGTTCCGATTTCGAGGATGTTAGTCCAATGCTGTCGCTCAGCTATGATGGGCGGCGGAGACGGCAAGGTAGCCATCAGGAGGTTAGCGAGCAGTATGAAAATGAGGATATTCCTACAGTGGAGAAGGTCATACCAGGATCTAACGTCTGCCCACATACTCATGCTCATAGAAGAGAATATGAAGATCTCCTGGAAATGCAGTATTGGCGGAGCGATTGGAAGGGTTATCATCAACCTAGTAAACAATTCGATATCGGTGATCCTTCGACACTGGGTAAGTAATCTGTGGATGTCTGCAATACAGGAAACGGATAGTAGTATTTGCTAGGGGCTGCATTTTCTAATGTCCTTGCACACAACCAGGGTGAAGTTGCTGCCACGCAGGCTTTACTTCAGAATACGGTCTGTAGCGTCGCTCCAGAGTTTCGTATCCAATATTCTGACTATCTTTTAGCGCTACATACCCGAAGAAGATATGGTCAGGGAAGTCCTTATGGCTCTCTCAGGTAGAAGAAACATCGTATTCACATGGAAGGGCGACTCTTTCACAGTGAGTCGATTTCTCTTCTTCATGTACTAGTAGTCAATACTCTTCAGACAACACATGAGACCCCAAGTCTCGCTCATTTCACGTTCACATCGCAAGATGCAATCTTGTCATCTCTCGCACAGGTAGCAACAACACTGGAACACTTGAGACGCTTCCGATCTTCCGTTTTCGCACTCTCATGCAAACGAGGCCATTCGTCGAACTCCAAATCACATGCACGCCAGTTCAGGAACCTTACACGGACAATTGAAGCATTTGCTGATGCCATTGATATCGAAATACGCGCTTTTGATGGTTGGTGCGCAGACCAGGAAGCAGCAATTTGCAGTGTATACACCTCGACCCCTTCGATCAAAGTTGCTAATGCAGATGTAATAGCTAGCCTCTTGCACCTATCCAAGTCTTTGTCCGACACTTTCGAGCACATCTTCCCCGTCTTACTGTGGACTATCAGAGATGTCATGTCTAATTCCCTCTCCTCTTCTTCTCAGTTCAATATTTCGCACATGGGCATCGGAGTTCGTATGCCTGCAGTAGTGACTTCGAGGTTGTTAGATGTCTTATTCTCGAGTGTTCAAGCACATCTGGAGAGGGAAGAGGTGAAGACGAGTGGAAGGCTAATGAGAGTCTTCGTGAAGACGGCCGAACCAGTGTGGGGAATGTGTGGGAGATGGCTGAAAGATGGGATGGGTTCAGGTCTGTTTAGACCAGCACATGCTAGCCTAAATGAGCAACTTTCGCGACCGGAAGAGTTGGATGATGAGTTCTTTATTGAAGAAAAGATCTTCAATTTTGGCGGAGAGGCTCCTGTTGGGCTGCTGAATCCTCAATTTTGGCAAGAGGGTTATGGTTTGAGGGAGGGTGTTGAACCAGAAGATGGCCATGATGATCCCGTACACAGACAGAAAGCAATACCCATGTTCCTGGAACATGTTGCAGCGATGATCTTACGCGCTGGCAAAGCTGTGGGTCTGATACGTGCTTTGGGGTCCGATATGGATATATTTGGAGATGGTCATTGGCAGAGCTTTAAGGAATTAGTTGCCGTGGAGAACACGGGAGAAAATTCCTCGAAGAATCCTGGGGGCTTGTTCTCGGTGTCTGTTGATACCTTGTCAAGGCTCATTTATGAACGACTTCTGCCTCATTGTCAGATGGTCGGGGCTTCGCTGACGAAGATTCTTGTGGGCGAGTGCAGATTATGGAAACACCTGGAGGCAATTGAGGACTTGATGCTCATGCGAAGGGGTGATGCAATGAGTCACTTCATTGATGTTGTTTTCAACAAAGTTAGTTTGTCAGGCCGTGGAAACCGCTCTCTCAAATGATGATTTGCTTTAGATGGACAATAACCAATCCTGGAGTGATTTTCACTTCCTTAATTCGGCATTTGTTGATGTTGTTGAAGCCAACATCAATGCAGGCACACGAGAATGGATACAACCTTCTCTCGTACGCTTTTCCCACCGCGGTGGAAAAGATAAAGAAAGGACAATATATCGTACTGTCAAAGCCATTGACGGGCTATCCATTGAATATGCTGTGCCCTTTCCATTGACATATATATTCAGGCCGAGTGTTGTGATGATATACAGTGAAGTATTTGTATTTTTGCTCCAGATCAAAAGGGCAAAGAGCGTACTGGAGAGGATTCTTGTCAGGGGAGACCAGAGAAAGGATCTTGCGGGAGGCCTGAAAGTTTTCTATGCCATAAGGAGTCGTCTCAGTTGGATTATCAAGTGAGTGTTCCATCACGAGACAGTCTATAGATGTTAATTGTCCGATTATGACTGAAAAGTACATTGTTGGACTTTCTGACCACTTACGTGAGCCTAGGATTATTGGCAGCTTTTTTCATACTGAATTGGTTTTCAAGGTTGTTCATGCTCAAGTCGTTAAGTTTCATGACAAGTTTCGGGAAGCTCAGTCTATCGATGACATGATCCAGTTACATGATGATCAGTAAGTCTGATACTACAGTCATTTACTTTTCACTGATACGCTTATCAGTCTCAAAAAAATTCAAGGGCGTTGTTTCTTGGCGAAAAATGTGAGTTTTGATCGCAAGGCCATGCTTCCGGAGCAGATAAAAGAATCTCATCCATCTTCAGACATCGGCTCTTCACCGTGCTATCCTTTCTGTCCTCGATATGTCCCTCCAGTTTAGCGAGTTCTTTGGTTTTTTTATCGGCGATGTGGCAACACATGATATTTCTCGTCATTCCTTGATTGGTAAACGTCACAGGAACAAGAAACGCGGGCGCAAACGGCGAAACATCATTGGATTCTCACAGCCTCTAACTGAAGATGAACTGTCATCTTCAGATTATGATGATGATGATGATGATGATGATGATGATGATGATGATGATGATGATGATGATGATGATGATGATGGGGAACCAGACATGCTTAAGGATCCGGCGATTGAAACGGAAACGTTTTCAACGATGAATGCGACTGGATCTCCGGAAGAAATTGCTGAACGGTTGGATAAATTTTCGTCTGAACTTGACGGTTTGGTGAAGTTTATCAGGAGAGGTGTGGAGAGTCTTGCAGGTGGTACAAGTGAAACTGCTTCTACTTTTGGTGTCTTGGCATTTGCTTTGGAGGATTGGGACATTTGATTCAGAATTGGACGAAAACCTCTTGGATGATATTGATGGTAATTCCTAATCAGAGGTGCTGATGGTTTAGTGTAGTGGAACATAACCATGGTCCACTACCATGGGTGATAAATCTGATCACTTTGCTGGTCCTAATGCGGCTTGTCTCTTCACCTTGATGATCTAAATTTTAATGTTGTTTTGCTGTGTAGGAGACCTCGTCGTACTCACAATATCGGCTGCACTGTCCTTATTTCATGAGCATGAGAATCAAAGAGAATTTCATCATTAGATCTCAATAACAGAACTGATGCACTCCTTGGGCTCATAATTCATGTGGCAAGATTCTTGTGGTCTCGTGAACTCACCTAGGACGATGTCCCATTATGGCACGTCACAGAAATATTAGATTTGCTTCATTTTATATTCTCCTCTCGCTAGACGCATCATACTAATTGTATTACTTCGTTTTATGACTGAAGATTTGTCATTCAAATTCAGAATACAAGGCTAGAGACTAGATTCATTCCTATCCATGTATGAACAGTACTGGGAAGTAGGTCATCTAAAAGAAGCAAAAGGATGAGGCCATACCTCAGTTCCTGAGGCAAGACAGGTATCAGATAAGACTAATTAATTTATCACTAATTTATCTCTCAGTAAATCAATAGTCAAATAATAAAAAGATCATGAGACAACTCAAGGAAATGATCCAGGTCACTAAATAAATATTCTTTCTTTAGAAACAAGCAGGACCTGACCACTTGAGGCAGCAAGATCGGTAATGAAGTGAGCCACACTCTTTCCTGGGAGTGCATATATGAGATCTATAAATATAGTCTCTCTCTCTCATATCAGGTGACTGGTCGTTATACCCAGAGCGAGAGCAATTAATTAAAGGCCGGACACGCGACGGTGTATTGCTTTCCCTTTCTCTCTTCCAACATGTTTGAAAAGTCCCAGGATGTTGAGCAGGACGAACAAACAACTCCTGGAGGCGGCGAGCTGCCGGCGTATGATGATCTTGCACAACAGCATGGTCCGAACTCGAGGCATGTATCGCCTGTCGAATTGACGCACGCTCATGATCAATCCTGCAGATTTGGGAGATGGAAAGATTGGATAGAGAAAAGGTCGGTCAGTGGATTATATGTGTAGCCCACGTGGATTGACATTCAATATCAAATCAGAGCCGCTGAACGATACAGTGACACAACGCCGGAGGAACTTCAGAGAAGGCGGGAGCGAGGCTGGGACCTCGAACCTGGACCAGTGATGTGTTTTCGTCGTTTCTGCATAATTACGAACCTAACTATCGTCTTTCGTAGCGAGTACCCAAAAGCAGTGTCCCTCGGATAGTGACAGACACATTAGAGCTCCACGTTCAAACTAATGCATTGAGCTTACAAGATAATGCAGGTCCAGAACTGAAACAACCCAGATCTACAACGTCACCACCACCGTTCATCACCCAGAGAATTCACCCCTCACACCTGAAGCTTAGCCATTTCGGATCTCGTTTCTTGCCTCATTCAACTTCGCAAATACAATGCATCCTACCACTGAACTCGGATCGGCTGTTGCTCATAGGCCACGACGAAGGTCTCTCTGTGCTTGATATGTTCCCGCAAGAATGGTCAGAAACAGGTGGGATTAACGTCAAAACCCCCGATGAAGCTCAAGCAAGGCCCATCTGGGAAGGAGAAGGGTACACCATCTTAACCAATCAGATAAGGTTCATACTGACTGGCACTTAGAGTATTTCAAATGTCCATTATCGAACAGGGAGAAGGTATTGATGGAAATACACAAGGCGTTGTGCTCGCCCTTGTCGGCCCAGAGCATGGTTTGCCAGGATCAAAAGACGGGGAGGCGATCCGCACTCTAAGAATGTATAATCTTCATAGTCTAACTAACCTAGCCAAGTGGACTATTGCACGAAAAGTTGAGGATTGCCTCTTCTGAAACATATACTCTCTTATCATTTCACACAGGGTGCTCTTCCGTTGGATATGCGCCGATCACCAATCTGGAAAACTCAAATATCATCGGCTAAAAAGCACTGGAATCAGGCAAGCATCTCAAACATCGCTCGTGGCCTGAAATCTCCGGAACAGCATCTAGTTTCTCTTCATAATATGTTAGGTTCTGCGGTACAGACCAGTCCATTGGATAGACATACCAACACGATGTCATCAAATCAACAGGGCCCTACATCCTGTCGGGAAAGCACTGATTATTCGAGTTGGGATGTTGTAGATGATCTTCCTTTGCTGTGGGCAGCAGATTTTGTTCCACTTGCAACACCCAATTCACGATTAGCGGGCACACCCGTTACTTCTTATGCGATATGGAACGAAGAGAATCGGCTAGGAAGGCATGGTCAGCTTCTAGCAGTCGCAATTAAATGTAACATCTTATTATACGAAGTGCCAAAGGGAGAAAGAGTGTTTAGATTTGTCAAAGTAAGTATCTATTTGATGCCTCTAACTCGCTCTTCGTTTGTTTAAGGTCCTGCATTACAGGAATTCTACACGCCAATGCAGCCACGCAAGATAGCCTTCTTTCAACAAATTGTACAGGAGGTCACTCGAAGTTTGTCAGACGTGACGGGTAGTAGCGCTACCTGGCATAGGCGTGGCGAGAGTACCAGTACTGTTCGTGATGTTACTCCTCGCAGCTCGCCCACTGGCTTATCGGCACCACTCATCAATTATGGCCCTCAACTCAGCTTGTTTGTTGTCTTCGACAAAAAAGCTGGATGGATTCGGACAGCCGACTCCGCTGTGGGAGAAATAGAACTTCCAGATGATAGTTTTGTATCTGCATTGAACCAAGACCCAGGAGGGAGCCAATTTCTCAATCCAAGAGATTCACCGATAGCCGCAGCGAGCACACACCGCGTCCGAGCACGTCTATCCTTTGAATATGCCTCGCCCCCAAAATGGATCTTACCTGTTCGGTGCGAACTGCCTGTACCGGGGTTGAGTACAAGCGTCTCCAGAGCCATACCCACGGAAACGACGCGAAATGTCATTTTCCTTACTCGTGGACGCAAAACACACATTTTTCCATGGCCTCTCCCATCTAACTATGCGGCGTATCCATCGCTTGCTATTATCACGTGGAAATCTCCACCTCGACATATCTCTCCTCGTTTGTGTGAAAAAAAATTGACTGATGCACCACCCTTTCTCCAGCTGGTAGCGTTTGGTGAAGACGGTATTGAGGTGCAAGAAATGTCTCTGAATTTCATGAGCCGAGGGAAAGAGAAAGGGAAGATGATTTATGAGGAAGTGGTTCGTGCAGAGGATGATGTGATTGGCGAGTGTGGATTCCTTGCTACAGGGGGACACTGGGACCAAATTAACCGTTTGATGGACTCGACATCACCGATCACACGCATGGAATCGACGTCCAGCAACGCGTCGAGTGATTCGTGTGATAGTGTTGATACGACTGTGATGATGTCACGGCGAAAACGACAGGAGGGACTCTATGGATGGTGGAAGAAGGGTGGAGGAGATTTCCGTATATTTTGGGTTGGTGGATCTCCCTGATTCTGATTCCTAAAGCACTTGGTTCCAAGTGATGTATATGTATGTAGTAGGCTCGGGTTTTTTGAATTTGTTGACTTGTTTACTTACACGATCGTTGAATGTCCATATGTAATCCATGACATGCATTGGAAGCAGCATTGGAAGCACCCCATCTAAGCCATCAGTAAGAACATGAGAAGACGGTGATCAATACTGATACAAGAATAACATCAAAGAAAGGTCTATGAAACCAGTCAAACTATATTATTTTCTTATTCCACAAAAAAATCAAAGGTCCCTACGTGACCCAGTAGAATCAACGACAGAGGAAGAGAGTAAGAGTGAGCACACACGACGACGATGAGACCCGACCAGACAAATGCAAGATAATGATAACTTGACCCGAAACAGCGACAGATAAGGAAGAATTTCAAAAACACACACACATACAAGGGGAAGGAGCAGTTTGACGAGAGAGCAAGCAAAAACTCTTTACGGTTGAGGTTTCCGGATCACAACAAACGACCTTGTAGGATGCTGTGTCACCGTCTTAGAATCGCCACCATCACCACCGCTACTACTAGATCCCACAACACCGCTCGATGTTCCAGCGGCATTGGTCACCAAACCGCCGTGTTCAGGATCGATCATGGGTTGTGATGGAGGTAGTGGGGGAGCCACGGAGGAAGAGCCTGTCGTCGGCCGGATAATACGATACCAAGGTTTCTTCTTGGCAGGTTGTTGTTCGACTGTGCTATCATCATCGTCGTCGTCATCATCATCATCATCGTTAGGTCCCGCAACTGTAAATTGAGGAGGGGAAGGGTGTGACCATGCAGAACTCGTATTCAAGTTTGGTGGGTTGTTATTATGATGATGACTGATACCAGAACCAGAAGCACCACCACCACTGCCACTAGGACCAGCAGCACCTGTCAAAGCAGCAAGTCCATAAAGCTTGCTCGCGTCTTCAATAATCGCCGTTTGTGATTTCGTTCGTACATGGGCGGGTAACATGGCTCCAGGTGGCAATTGACCATATTCGGGTTGTCTTGCAATATTGGTTAAAGACGATAACGAAGGCGGAGGATCATCATCTTCATAAAACACATTCGATTTTACAGGAACACCACCAGAAGCAGACAAACTCGCTCTCGGCAACGTCGACCTACTTCCATTCTGCCTGAACGAAGGGAACGTATGCGTTGAACCGTTGCCAAACGAATGTATAGGTAGGCTAGGAGCATCCTGACCCGACTTATTTGTCTGCGTCATGGGTGAAAAGGCACTGGTAGTTCCGTCCATAATTGCATAGGGCGTATCGATATGTGATTTTCCTCCTCCAACTTTCGAAAAACCACTTTTGGGAGGTGTCGACGTTGGCGTCGATGCTGGTTCTGAGACAGGTACATACCCATGCCTGAGTGGATATGATTGCCAAGCGCTCATGATGAAACCCTCATCATCATCATCCTCCCTGTACGGTCTCGGTAATGCATGTTCAGGCCTCAACACACTAGGCGGAGGCCCAGAATTCATGGATATTTTTCTGCCGGTATCACGATGGACAAATCCGGGACTAGGGGGTTTACCAAGAGCAGTTTGTGAATGGAAAGAAGCCATGTCAGAACTCTTTTGCGGCAAGAGCTGAGGGCCGTTAACAGTTGACTGCTGTGACAACGTTTGCTTCGATCTCCTTCTCCGTTTCTTCGACCTAGGCTGAAGACCGCAGCAGCCTAAGAGACCAAGGACACCGACAAGACCGGCGTCAGATGAGCGACGACTCCGGTCAAATCCTACGCCACCCAAGATGCGAACAATAGCTTCAATTAATTTGAAGAGAAGCATGAGAAGAAGGGCGAGGTAAACAAGAGCTAGAACGATGAGAATCCCATATGCAACCCAACCACCTGGTCCTGGTCCGATCGAGATCTATGTGTGGCATCGAGATCAGAAAGAGAGAGAGAATCACTTCAGAGGACACATACCACAGGAGTTAAAATGACTAGAAGGACAGCGACAACAATCCTTGCGACGCAAAATAAGAAACTGATGAGACCCATGCCCGCGCCGCTACCCCACGGTAGCCAGATACTGGTCCCCAGTGCTGATATCACCTCGACAACGAGGATGACAATAGCCTGAGCTGTCCCACTTTTTTGCCCAGCCCCGATTGTCACCCCGAAAGCGATGTTGTTAGCGAATAGCAGCGTTGCAAACATCTGCGAACCATGCCGATAATGATTATACAAAGGCCCAAGAGAAAGTAATGTCCGCGTTTCATCGTACAATTTATTGGTGGTTGTGAACGTCACCCGTAGAACCAGGTGAAGAGGGATGAGAACGGAAAAGATGGCAAAGGACAATGCAGCTAATACAGTCCTTGCACGGGCCACTAGAGGAGCGTGCTGAATCATCTCGTACACTGAGAAGATAGTGATAGGAAGATGGAACAAAACCAAGATGCGAACAAGGTTTCCATGAAGGACGCTACCGTGGAAAGAACCTATGCCGGTACGCAGCCGCCACCATGACCGATGCGTGCCGATTTGACGGCTACCAAACATGGTACTATTTCCAGTGAGACTCTTGCTCTCTTCACCTAGCACAGGGGACAAGGAGACATCTTGTTCCTTGTTCAGAGTACTCCTAGTAGAAACACTCGCACCAAACGCGGGACTTCGTGCTCGAGTTGAGTGTCCAGGCCGCGATAATGATTTCAAGACAACGGCGACCATGAGATAATCGAGTGCCCACAGGAGCACAGAAAGAACGATGGTGGCGGCCACGATGGCAAGGAAGATGATGAGACAATTGGGGAAAAGATCTTCTGGTCGAACGCCAACAGCATAAGCAAAGGATGAGATGCCATCGGAGGCATTGGATGGCAGGGTGAAGAGCGTGTTTGGTATTGTTGGGTCAATAAAAAGGGGTGAAGATGGATCTGAGAGTTGATCAGCGAAATCTGAAGGGGGTGAGTATGGCAGGGTAGAAAGCGGATCCCAATGGTATGGATGTGAACGTCCAACTAGAGTCACATCTAAGCTGGATGTCAGTCAGACAGGAAGGCACGAGATGAGTGTACGCACTAAAAGAAAGAGTAGACCAAGCGGTTTGCGTCAAGAGAGGATCTTTGAACGGATCAGTTGGGGCCTTTGAGCGGAAGGAAGAGCTCACAAATGAACGAAGGCCATTGTACGGCAACCATGGCCAATGCGGCACACCACTGGGTATGAAATATGACATCCCGTAATGAAGGGGTACCTTGGCGGTTGTCAGGAGGCAATGGACAGGAGACGAGGAAAAACTGACAGAAACGAATGAGAGCTGGAGAAGTGGCGAGCCTTTCACCACTGATGGCACTGGCAAGGATAAAGCCACCACTTTGGAATCTGCCCCACAGGCCCTTGTCAGTCCTGGTAACGCCTCTTCCCCACGCAGAGACGATTCTGGCGATGCCGACCAAGAACCAGTAAGCTCCGGCCAAGGCGACGGTGGCCCAGAGTATGACACGGGCATGTCCATAGGGACCTTGCTTCTCTGAAGGATCTAATGGAGTGGTATGTACATCGATGCAAAGCAACTCTGTGCTGTTTGGATCAACTGCGCGGAGGCGGGTGATGAGGGTAGTGAATGCCCTGTCGCGACCCCACGGGACGCTTGCTGAAAAAGCGAAAGGACCTGTGGCAAGGGGGCAATAGGTTTTTGTTCCATTGTCGAGGGAAGGAAGAGGAGATGGTGGACGGAGGGTGTCGCAAAAGAAAGAGCTGTTTGTCCAGGCATTGAGTGTGAGGACCGAGGTGGTTGTAAAGAGAGTAGCTGTGTGCTGTCAGATGGCTCTGAGGACGGTTGGCAGGGAGACATACAGAGACTGCCGCCAGAGGTGTTTGTCAAGCCTTCAATGGGCTGGGGAGTGTGTGCGAGCACAGTGAGGTTGAGAGAGTCGGTGTTCTTGAGGACCTGGGCGTAGACGGTGCCGATGGTGGCTCTCTGGGTGGTGTTGTCGGCGTCGAAGCAGTCGGTGAAGGGGATGTTGGCGGGGTCGGCATGGACGGTGAGGAGGAAGAAAAGGAGGGCGAGGAGAGAGAGCATGGCGAGTGCCAAACTCGCACCAACACACAGTCCATACTCTCTCTTACGTCATCCACATTCTTACAAATCCCATAAATGTACTACTTTACACATAAATCAATTCACTGCCTACGCCTTTCCGCCCAGCAGCCCCTCGTCCTGCCTCACTGGCAGCCGTATCCTCCCCATCTCTCGTGAACAGTGACGGTGGTGGCGGTGGCGGTGCTCAGACGCCGAGCAGGACGACATCCACATTTCCTGAGCCGTCGTCTGCACTTCACGCGGCAGCGAGCTGCGGGGCACCGCGACATAGACCATCTCAGCATCGTCATCTGTCGATGAAACGAGACTGATGCGTCGAGACCCACCACGCGAATGCATTGGCAGGTGGGAGCAGCAACTCGACGAGCACCGGGTGTGTTGCCGAGTGAGCTGCGAGTAAAAGCTGGATACAGCAAGCAAGAAATGCAGCTATTTAACAGCGTCAAAATCAATAAGGTCAAGAGCAATAACACATACCCTCACGACGAGAAGAACGACCATAGCACCAATCAGCACCGTCATGGCCCTTGCAAGCCAGTGTTCACAATTTTCCGAATTGAGCCCCATCTCAAGCATATCACGCATGAGTTCCGGGTGGCGCGAAAACTCTTCACAAAGGATGGCACGCGTAGACGACATGAATGCAGCATAGGAGCCCCCGAGGGTGGCAAGCGCACAAAAGGAAAGGTCTGCAATAGAGTAGTCTCTGTAAAACCTCACCAGCGAGGCTTTGCTCTGTACGGACCAAGAGTCAATCAAACCCTGAGAAAAAAGCACAAAGCGCACCTTGAGGATTCCAACTAATCCGATAGCACAGACCGAGGCTGAAGAAACAAAGTAGAGGGAGAGCAGCATACACATGATCTTGATGCCATCGGCAACCTGAATCCAACTATCGCCTGCCCATTCGCTCTCGACCTCGCCCCATTTCACAACCTGGCATGCTGAAAACACCTGAACAGCGATGGCAGAATTGGTCAGAGCACCAATGAGGGATATGCAGATAGATGCCGTTCTGTACAGCGGACGATGACGGCGGGACATGATGGTGAGCGGTCAAAGGAAAAAGGAGAAAAAGCTGAATTTACGATGAGAGAGAATTCGAGTCACGTCACGTCACGAAACTCGGTCCGTTTGTCAAAGTCGCTGACAATAACAATAACTATTAAAACATGAGACCTGCTGTTTGGTTACAACATCCTTGCCAAACACTGCCTCATGCAGTATCTCGACAGAAGACAAGCGCAACAGACCTACAGACCACGGAATGGCGTCCGTATATTATTATTTCCTCAACTGCCCCTCTGCTTACTCTGCCTCAGCTCATGTCTCCTGGTCTCAAGCGCGCCCGTGAGCCCTATCGCCTCCGCAACGCTTTTACCGGCCTTGGACTCGGACTCCTCGCCTTTGGCATCTACTCTTACGCCATAGGTGCAGTCAAACAAGACGTCTTTGATGATGTAGACGAGGAGGCCAAGGCCCTAGCGCGCACAGGCACTTTGTCCCGTTCCCCCTCCCAGCCACCAAAACCGCCTCCAATACCCCTCACCCAGGATCAGGAAAAGCGAATAATGGAGCGTGCCTTTTCCGCCGCACTAGATGCAGGTCGTTCATCCCCTGCAGAGGACCACATCGCACCCAACTCGACTGCCTCATCCCAGCAAAAGCCAGGCCAAGGTACAGGATTATACAAACTTAAACGTTGGTTCGGGATGGAATAGACAGACAATCATTAACTCGTACAATATATATATACATCATCGTATGCAAAGAACAAATCAATCCAAATGCCAGATACCCGCCTTTCTAACCCCCTCCACCAACGCATCAACATTCCCAAGCATCGTTCCCAAAAACTGTTTCTTTTCATCAGTCGTTTTCCTCCTTTCATCACCCCCGTTGCCCGGGAAATCATTTTTGCTGACACTGATAGACAACTTGGAGCTATGCGTAAGACTACGACTGGGAGTACAAGGCTGCTGTCCGTGTGTTGTCTGCACACGAGGGCGTAAAGTTGACATGCCGACCTGCTCTCCAAACCCGGGTTTTCTCGGGCTAAGAGGTTCGTAGTCAATGTCTCGCTTCAACATCATGATGTCATGTCGAGGCTGATGGCTGGGGAATTTAGATGAGGATCTTGGCGTGTTGGGACCTGTTTTGAAGGTCGACCGGAACTTTGATAGGTCGAATGGTTTTTCTGGAGAAGAGCTCGCAGGCGTAGATAGAGATGATACTGAGATGGCTGGTTGGGATGGCCTACCACTTGTCGAACGAGACAAAGATAAAGAGGACAAGAACGTGGACGACCCTGAGCCGTGTTTCAATTCCGTTGGCAAGGCTGGCGGCATCATCTTTGATTCAAGCGCTAATTCTGGAGGTCCGGTCTCATCCAGTAAATAAAAGTACAGGAATTCCAGACATTTCATCCTATAATAAAAAAGCAGTTGTCTCAGTTGTGTTCTTTTTTGGGGGGGATTGAATCGCAGCAATTGTTTGACATACCGCACTTCTCGGGGTGTCCCCGCCCGCTTGAGTATCCTTACAACGAGTTGGACACCCTGAGCATGTTCAAACGTCCTCAGAGCGGAGGGAGAGTCTACGAGAATACAAAGCAATGTATCGAGCACGGTTGACGTAAGTGGGGCGTGCTGTTGATTCGAGCCAGTAGACCGATCCTCTTCATTGTTCATCAAACACAGGTGTCTTGAAGCAAGTAAAAGCTCCAGCAAAACCTTTACTATATCTTCGATAAAGAGTTTTTTAGGGGGAAATGCGAGATGCAAATACTTACGTCCAAGCTATACTTCCGACTCAAGAATAATTTACTGGCTCCGTGACTCAGGGCAATACCTTGAATGACACAAAGTGCTCGAGAGACTTGTGAAATGAGTGTGCGCCCTGCGGAGGGTTATGAAGAAGTTATAATGAACATCAAAAGACATTACCTTCTGGAGTATCCTTATCCACAGGCTGCTGTAGCTTTGTCGTCGACACAGATATCCAAGCTAACAATCTGGAAGGAACTTGCGTAAATGAGAGGAAGACCGGTCTTCGTCACAAAGAGATAACTTTTGGAAAAGAGAGAAGCACTCGCACCATTACATTCGAAGGTATATTGCAATGCTAGGAAGTGATCCCAACTCTCCTTTGACCCAGTTTTCTTCTTCTTGTCGTCCGCCGCCAGGCAAGAGATTGCGATATGCTTTTCCAATTGATCCAGGGCCTTTGTCTTCGCACTAGAAGATGAACGAGGCGAACAAAGCTAAAAATATTGATAACAATAGTCAACAGGGGGTAGACTACGAAGAAACACGTGGGGGGAGAAACTCAATGGCGCATACTTCGTCAAGGATGTCCTGTATATAATTTCCAAGCTCCTCCAAGCTAGAAGCCATCATTCTAAAAAATTTGAAAAAGGAACTCTCGAGCTGCACAGACGACAAGAAAAGGGGGAAACAGGAAAAAGAATCTTGTGGACGCCTCAAAGTACATAAGTGACATAAGTGAACGCGCCAACGCACATCATCACATGACCCCCATCGAATTAAATCAGTGATGGAGAGGATATTGATGTAATATTTAGCCACGTATTTTATCTCTTTTCTTTCAGCACCATGTTATAAATTGTTGATCCAAAAAAATATCTCTTTTCTTTCGTGCTAACAGTGCAAACCGACACACTCTTCAGTGTCACACATCCTTATATGTACATTGCTGCCTCCCCAGCCACATCACATAAAATCAAGTCATCACATGATTGTTGACAAAAACTATCGAAAGCGGAGATCATTCCAATTCACAGGCACATTTACCGTCCCCTCGCACACTTTCTACACATGGCTCCAATACGAACAGTAAGTTCAACTAGCTTCTTATCTTCTTTACCGAGTAATGCACTATTTCCTGAATCTTGTAGCAATGGACAAGACTCATCCGTTTCGTGGCCGCAGAGACGAAACATGTTCACATCGGACAACCGGTCAATCCAAACCTCGACGGTCAGCCTTCCATTTGAAAAACAACATTTCTAAAACCTTGAGAACTCTTTCCACACAGTTGGTATTGCGGCCGCGAACCGACAGTCTATCAAAGCCTATGAGATCATGGGGTCCGCCTTGGATCCCAGTGCCCAACTGACCAAGCAAGTTTTAACGGTGGACACACTCCTCTCACCGCTCTCCAATGACCAAATCAAACTTGTCCGCTGCTTGGGCTTGAATTATTCAGATCATGCTGTTCGTCCTACTGTTTCTTTCAGTGCAACTTTCCTTCCCGAATGATCTTACACACTTACAGGCCGAGGCGAAGCTTTCCAAACCGGCGTAAGGTGACATTTTTTTCCCACTCGGACAGACAAGTTGAAAAAAAAACATATCTATAGGTTCCCAATCTTGTTCTACAAACCCCTTACTTCTCTTATCGGTCCACTGGCACCCGTGATCATTCCTCAAGTTGCCCAGCCGCCCAAAGAACATCTTCCTGACTATGAAGTCGAGCTCGTCATCGTCATCGGCAAGGCCGCAAAGAATGTTTCGGAAGCAGAGGCTTTGGACTATGTCCTTGGATATACTGGCGCCAACGACGTATCCTTCCGTAAACATCAGATGGCAGTTTCTCAGTGGGGGTTTTCAAAAGGCTTTGGTGGGTTCTTTTCTCTTAAAAGGGCATCTAAGAAACTAACTCATCATGTTGATTGTCGACATTTGTAACCAGACAACACCAATCCCCTAGGCCCTTGCCTTGTGTCCAACAACTTGATTCCTGACCCTCAGAGTGTTGAACTCAAGTTGACCTTGAATGGAAACATTGTTCAGGATGGTACCACGGCGTAAGTAAATGAGCTTTTTTTCAGTTTTTGGGCCTGAGCACTCAACCTTTTTTATGCAACTGTTAGTGATCAGATTTTCAATGTTCGCCAAACCGTCTCCTTCCTCTCTCAAGGGACCACCTTGGAACCCGGTTCTATCATCCTCACTGGCACTCCGAAAGGTGTAGGCTTCGTCAGAGATCCTCCACTGTACCTCAAACACGGTGATAAGATGGCCGTCTGGTTGAGTCATGGTATTGGAACACTCTCAAATGACGTCAAGGAAGAACAGAGCCTTCCTCGTTCCAGGCTCTAAAACCTTGGCTCTCATATATATACATTTGGTATTTGTGAATCTCTGGAAATTGAAATTGAATAAAAAGTCTAATGGTGCACGAAGAAATGACATCTTGTCCCAATTCGAGTAGATCCCACCAACTCGGTCTCACAACCTCAGTCAATACATCTTCACACCTGTTTTCTTGATTCACCATTTAGAAATTTGGATGTGTGGATAGCGTACCAACACAAAATTGATCAGTTCTGGCAACGCAAACACATACAAGACAACAGGCAACAGATTACATTCAAAATACTCTTGCGAGAATTTTTTTTTACAAAGTCATCGAGGCGAATGGCGAAGGCCGTTCTATAATTTTTGGGAATGCATTCGTTTGAGCCAGGACAACGATTTGTCGTTCATGACTTATATAACCCCTGATATAACCCTTATGAATCATATTCGCAACGAAGCATTCAGTTTCTTCTGGGCTCGTCTCGATCCCAGAAACTTTTAAAGAGGCATAAAAGACGGAGAGTGGTATTCGAGTACTTTGGCCCTCGGCAATCCATCTGATGAGTATTGTGAGCACGTTATCCTCATAACAAAAATAAATGCAACTTTTTTTACTCACGCTCGTCGAAAAAGGCTGCGCATGCAGATCTCTCTTGCTTTTTCCAGAGCTACCCACAAGTTTAATTCCAAAAGCTCTTTTTCTACCCTGTAAAGTGCTTCGTCATAGGCGATCAGGTTGCCAGTCTTGATAGAAGAGATAAAAGGGTAGTAGAGATCTTTGAGTAATGGAAAACGGTCCAATAATTCGATAGATGGCAAATGTCCTTTGATAATCCGGAGTGGTATTAGATATATCAGAATGCGCCTGGAGAGAAAAAAAAGACTCTATGTTGAGCGTCGAAATGCATCCTTCCACACACACAGTCCAACTCACCCTTGGTTTTGATGTGCTTCGATATGACAATTGTAAAATGCAAGGGTTAGTTCCTCTTCAGCCTATCATTGAAATGTATCAACAGTGTCTCATCAAATGCGAACATGACTGACCTTTGCAAAATCTTCGTTGAGGAAACCTAGCATGCCGATATAATAACGATATGTGACCTAAACTATGTTGACGCATAACGCAACCATGACCTGGCATACCTTCCTCACCTGATGCGAGCGAGGATACAATTCCAGTGGTGGTATATCATTCGCTTGAAGGGCACGAAGAATGTTTTTGGCCAAAGAAATACGCTTCACCTTTGAAAACAAGAAAAAGAGTCAAACGCACCCCTTGGATTTAGTCCCTGTATCTATTTCTTGGAAACACAGACTCACTCGGAAGTAGCACTTCAGAATCAATCCGACAACATAATATATGCCCCATTTCCTTGACTCCTCAGGTGGCGAGATCCTATTTTACCATAAAATTCACATAACAAAAATACATCAACCTTTTTAATTACCTATCGATCACACAGTTGCTGAAGGCTTTGGCAATCACACGAGCAGCTTCCTCCATGGCTTCAACCTTTTGGTTGCTAAATCTTGCATCCATGTCTGCCTGTGTGTTTCTGATTTAGTGAACAAACCAACTTGGTCATACATGACCAGGGCACGCACATCAAAAGCCAGATCTCTCAGACCTCTCAAGATCGAAAATAGTGCAGGCAATGTCCAGCCCCTGTTCTCTGTGAAGAAGCGAGAAAATGATCTGAACAATCGATCCAATAGTCAGGAAAAAAATGAAGTATCTCAGAGCTCGCGCAGAATAAAAGAAACGCACGATACAAGCTGAGAATATTCCTTGAACGCTTCTCCTGGCCTCTTCAGGGCAACATGCGTGCAAGTCAGGACATAAGATATGGCGATCTCGTCCCAGGGGCTAGCGAGGACACCTTCATACTTCTCCATAGAGCTTTTCTACCCGAGTACACTTGCTCAGCCTCGGCTGTACGAATACAATACCAACTGCTTACAGTAGCAGGGAGAAACTCCTTGACGAGGTCCTTGCCATGTCGAGTTGTAGGTTTAAGGAGAAAACCCAGGTCGTGTCCATCCTCAGCTATCACGGCGTCATTGATTTGACTTAGAAATGTTAAGAAGTCCACTGGCATCTATCAATACGTTATGCAAGGTGGAATTGGAGATGATCCCCCTAGCCACGTGATGGGAGAGATAATTGTATGTTCATGATACTAAAGGCGCTCCTGATCGAGATGACACTCCAACCAGCCTTGCAAGGACTCATTGTCGCCGGCAAATCAAATGCGCCCCATACTCTCGAAGCATTCTGTAAGTATCGCTTTCACCTTTTTCCAGATTCCCGTTAATCTGTGTTTCAAGTGGACTATGTTTGTCCTTTCAGGTCAGCATTCACTCCTTACCCGATTTTGATAAGTTCTCTTCAATTCTATCTCCAAGCGCCAAGTTCTCGCGAGCCATAGATAATTACATCGTACCGCTCATATCTCCTGGCGGAAAGTATGACGGAAAAATCAAAGTCGTCTTTCGCCTTCAAGTCCAGCCCTGGCATGCTTCGTCTACACTGACCCATGAAGCTGGCCTAGCAGTTCTTAAATCTTCTCCGGACAAGTTCTGGACATTTAGTCGCCTTGTATGTGAACTCTTTTGATAACCGACTATGTTTGGTTTCATCAATTGCATGCGGCCAAATGTCATTGCAGCTCGTCTGAGATGCGAGATACTAACTCAATTATAGCTCTTTGATAATCAAAAGGATTACTTCGACGAACCCACGCTTGATCTAACTCCACGGCAGATCAGGCTCAATCTCACTGCTTTGGCGGGTCAAGTCATCTCATCCGAGGCAGTTGAGAACGTCCGTCAACTTTTGACTCTGAAAGGTACTCTGAATGAAGGTAATGGTGTTACCGATGATTTGAAGTATAATAGTATGTTGTGTCAGTACTCGTACGTCTTGAAAGCCTTACTCACGCTGTCTTTAGTCAAGTTCTCCCGTCAAAACAGCATTCATGTTTCTCCTACTGTGCTATGGGATGGGTTGATTGCTAATGAGGCGTCGAGCAGTTGGGGAGAGAAAGAGTGGACCAATTTCTTTGCAGCTAAAGTCATGGTTTAGCCAATGTCTAGAGTCCTAAGCAGATAATGTACACTATTTGTGAACCCCTGGTTCTGAATATAATCATAGCTGAAGAACAACTATATGTTGACCCAAGCGTAGAACTACACTATATCAATAAATAGAGAAACAAGACAGCGACGTAGTAATGATTGTTCTGTATAGGATAAAATGTAGGGCATCCAGTCATGAAGAATCGTGAGAAGAGTCGTCCGGTGCAGAGGGCTAATATATCAAACAATTTTTCCTCGAGACCTGTGACTACGAGAAACAGGTGCATGATCCCGTGGATTCACCGCCCTTAGAGGTTGCAACCGGGTCAGTTGTGTGGTTGGATCGGAAGACTGTGATTGATGGTGAACCGGCTCCAGATCTGCCTGGTATCCCGGTTGCCTGGGGTGTTGTGCTCCAGGTGGTAAGTAATGACTGTAGGGCTGTATAGCGCTTGTTTCTGGAATGCTTGATAGCTCTTTCTCCTTATCTCGTGCTATGGTGGGTGCCCGCCTCATAGTGATGGTCTCGGGTCCACCGGAACGGGGAAAGGCCATTACCAATCTATTCCCTAAAGAGTGAAATTCCAGTCGTCCACCAACTTTGAAGTCTTCGGCTTTGTATATACGGTGATAGATGACGGAGTCATTGAAAGGAAGAGGTTGGGATACGACCGGATTGGGGATCAATGGGACCAATGTTTTCACCCAAACCCGTAGTCGATGTGTGGCGCCTGGTGGCATTGAATGGACTGGTATCGTGCTGAAAACAAATTCGTCAACGAAATGGCTGATAATGACCATGATGTGGAAAATGGTTGTTGGTTACTTACTATATCAGAAATGTCACCATTTTAGGGTCCACCTCAATTTTCATTCGAAAATCACTGAATAACACAGTTCCAACTCCGCCACCGTCGTACTCCAGAGAATATTTATACAGTTGATCTCTGACTCTTTGCCATCTAAGAACAATAGGGTCAGCTTTCATGCCGATTCGCCAAGCCAACCAGTACACACCTGATAGTGAACGCAATGAGCGCCTTGCCTAAATAACCCTTGTATACCTGATGATCAGGCGCCGTTTCTGCCAGTCGTGCGAAAGATGCATCCCCAATAGCATTGAAGTCCAGGTCCCTACCCACAAACAGTTCATCTGTTTTGAATAGTTGATGATCAACGCCTTCCACTCTCAACCACACTCGAAGCGACCATAAACTGTTGGTGGGAAGGACTGATTTAGCATCTTTTCCCAAAAACACACTGTAACACGCGGGCGCAGTCAGAATTAACTCTGAAAAATGAATCAAGTGACAAAGAAACTGACAAAACAGCAAAATCTAGTTCGCGAGGATCAACGGACATATGACGTGTTATCGGTTCGCCTAAAGGGCGTTCGATCCCGTTGAATCCCACGGAGAATCGGAACTGATACTGCCCAGCTAATGGCTTCCCGTCGTAAGGTTCAACCCTAAGCTCTATGATGAGACTCGATCTAATATTCCACGAAAAGATGATACAAACGAGATGTAAAACCGCATCGGTGTCTGCGCAAGGACCATATTGTAGGTGTAGAGATAGCGTTTGAACTTGGCTTCAGATCTCACACTGTAGCAACTGAGTCAGCGACAGACATGGTATAGATAGAAATAATACTTGCTTTGAAAGCTGTGTCATATCATGGGCATCCGACCAGTGAGCTCTTGTCAGGATATTCATGCCTGTACTGGTGACACTCGAGTTGCTAGGCAGGGTTAAATAGTAGTTAAGCACAGCGCCCACATTGTCAGGTAAGAAAGGACCCGCCGCACAGGCTGTGTCACATGTGCGAATAGCAAAGGCGCTCGAGTGGGGCAAGGGAGAAATATGCCTTAATCACACACCTTCTGCTCACAGCTGCGTAATATGCAGGACACTCGTCTTCATCAAGACCTTGATTTTGCGTCCTTGGCTGCCGACTACTATCAGCGTGGGCCATAGCATTGACAGACATCGTAGTTCTGGAAAGAAAGAGACAAGCACCAAAATAAAACACATCCCATCAACCTCCTTTACATCACATCGTTCTCATGAGAATTTGGGCTTGTGTGGACACATCCGTCAATAATGGACGACAGATATTGCACACTGTGCTTCATCCCATGGCTTGACGCATGTAGACCCGAAAGAAAAACAAGCCACAGGATGGCACCCGAGAGCCGGTAGAGGTAGACGTTCAACTATGGGAAATCTTGACTCTGGCCGGTACAACCGGTACAACTTGGCTTGATTCGGAAAGAGATGACACACCGGTCTTCAAGAAGTGGTAATCGACCAATTAGATGTACATCAGCAGACCACCAGACAGATATAAACAGTATTCCCCATGCGAATAGAAATTGCTTCGGCACTTAAAGAAGATGTATTCTGAAGAGAAGACCCGTTTGCAACAATTATGCCTTTATTTACTTGGACGATTTACCCTAGATAGTCCATGAATTATCGCACCAGGGCAGTGACAAAAGGAAGACGCACCCTTATGAGCGAAGCTGTGGCGAAGACAGTGGTCAACATGCCACTAGCGAAAAGGACGGCGTAGGCACCTGTGAAAGGCCGGGTTTGCCGGTGTCGTGTTTGAACCACATGCTCTACGTACCAAGATACAGTCTTTGCCTAGGACCACGGAGATGCACAGGGCTGGAAAAGGCCTATAGAGAACTATTGGGGCCAGTCCAAAGGACGAAAAAAATACACATACTTGATAGTAGCGTTGTCTGTCAAGGACATGATTAGGCTCTAGATTCAAGTGAGATTTGGATGAGGAACAGCAACGACAAACATACTCTCATAGAGGGGAGTCAAGAAGCTCATGGTGGCAGAAATAAAGTCGTTGATCTGCGGTTGCGGGATTGATTTATCCGGGCCGTCAGCCTTTGAACGTACACAATGTCCAACGACCGCGTCCGCGTCAGAGTATGCTCGTATTCGCCTACTTCTCACTGTATTTCTCAGAGACTCATAGGGCCTGAGTATATATCGCCCAATAACTTATGGGAACACTGCTACCGTTTTGACAGAAAAAGAGCGCCAGGCTTACCCTTCCGATCATACGCACAAATGGACTGTAGCCGTCCGCTCTGCCGCCTCTGCCCCCAATTCTGACATGGTAGGCGGTGCAGACGATATCTCTCACTTTATCAAGCGCGTTACCTTCAAGTTACACGATACATATGCCAACCCTTCGCGGAGTCAGCCTTCACTTCCCCCATGTCATTTGATGCTGATATCTTGCAGATGTGGATAAGCCGCCTTTCGAGGTCTCCGAGACCGGGTACGCGAGGACACTCTTTCAAGCAGGCCAACTGACCTTTTCATTCTGCAGATGGGGAGAGTTTGAAATCCAGATACGCATAACTTTTGTTCCAGAATCTGGCGAGAAGGCATTGACCCTATATCATCATCTCAAATTACATCCATGGGCAGCAACTGGTGAGCCAGAAATACCGCCGCTGGAAGTTGCAATCAAGCACGGACCTGTACACTCCTGGCAATATGACGAAGTCGTTTTTAACGACCCTTTCCAAAATTTCCTCAACACCCTGACTGCCCACCCACCTAATCCCTTGCCAAAAATGAGACGCAGACCTGTTCCCTTTCATCTGGCACATCCTACTTCTCTTGAAGCCTCGAAAGGAGGGACACCAGAATTTACTCAACTCATGGAGAAGGAAGAGCAGGAACGACTCGAAGAGGCCAGAAAGGCTGTGGTCCTTGAGACAGATAGGTGGCGAAATACCCTGATTACGAAAGAGAAGGAACTTGAAAGACTTCAAAAATTGGTGGCGAACCGATCTTGATTGTCCAAGCAAATTATGTATCTGATTACTGGTAGCAAGCTCTATAATACTCATGGATATGTGCTAAGCATAATCTATACGTCAATGCCACGCAGCCCATCCCGGATACATCTTCGCCTGAAAGCCTCATTGAACATTAATTAATAAACGCAGAAATGTCAACGCACCAGATTAGCATCATCAGTTGCCTCCTGAATCAAAATTTGCACTAGATTGCCTGTGGTCACTTCCTTCTCTTGGATGATATTCCTGTCCTTCGATGTATCAGGTCTATATATGCCCTTCAGCTTCCGTTCAATTTTATTCAACGCTGTCTTGGCCAAAGTGTCGATCGAGGTCTTCCCTTGGTTCTTTTGTCGAGATTCCTGGGCGGGATCGTCAGATGCATGTCATCAGGCCCGTTCATGGCATACCAAGCGACGTTTCTCATCTTCCCACTCTACTAAAGGATCGTGAATGAAAGAATCCAAAACGTTCATCAAAGAGTCTTTGTTGTCTCGTAATAGCTGGAGTGCCACCTCGCAAGCAATGCGAAAGATACCTAGGACAATATCAGGATCAACCCGATCTCCCTCAATTTATGGACGCACCTTCAACGCCTGTCACACCAAGTCCATCTACCAGATTCTGAGTCAATCTGAAAGGAACACGCTCTGGCGTTTCCAAATTTTTTCCCTACAATAATTTGTGGGTAAAATCTGGGACTCGCGAGTTCATTGCTTACCTTGTCAAAAAGACAATTAAAATCCACATGGACGACATCTCCCGTGTTAGTATCAAGTAGGATATTCTCACAATGCCTGTCGCCGAGACTACCACCAGTATTAATGACAATGGATGCACCAAGTTCAAAAACACTCACCCAAGAATAAATCCAACCATAGACATCACCGCCGCGGTTCTTCCGTAAGTCATTCGACTTGCCAACCATGCGCTGGGCTCCGGAAACGTTTCCAGGAACCACTCGTGAAATACGGGCGGGAATCTACGTATATGTGTCGCCTGTCTGATCCAAATACGACTAATTTGGGAGAGAAATGCTTACCTGGGCAGGATTTTCTTAATGAAAAGGCCTGCTGCAGCTGGGTCGTCTAAGTCTTTGATTTTCCCGAAAATCTCACTCATTTCGGTGTGCTATCAAAAAGTGCCTTTGAGAAACCTCGTATCGCTTGTGATCAAGATCCATACCCAGCTTTTGATTCTCCTGGCATCATAACTCTTCAAGAGGACCTGTCGGACAGGCACTGTGTTTGGGACCCACTGGATGAAGCCACATTCTTCATTCAAAGTTACCACACCATATGTTCGGATATCTATAACATGATGTGAACCAACCGTCACTTAGAAAGGAGAACGACAAACGCAGTTGGCGCTTCCGTGACTCAGAGTTGGCCTTTAGCAGCTTATTGATAATTGAATTGAACTCCATTAACCTTGCGTCTTTTCGCAGGTCATCCTTCGGTTTTCCTAAGAAGGTGTATGTCTGTCCATCTGTCCCACGAATTGAGATTTTTCTTGGTTTAGCCAGAGACCGCATTATTTCAATTTCATCGAAAAACTCTGCAAGAATCAAGTATAAAAAAGGGGGGTGACTTGATTGGCCGAAGCATTTCAAACCCACCTTGAAACATCGGCAGATACGGAGGAAAGGGCTGATGCGTTGATTGCTCTGCAGATGTAGGTGGCAGGGATGCGGTCAGCGATTCCCGGAGAGGTATAATGAGGTCGCAACATCCAATTTTGGCGAGGCCTGGAAAGTCTTTTTGCATATGCAAAATCTTCCTATCGTCCTTGAGATGGCGGTCACACAACAAAAGCAACTCATCGGTCATGACGAGGATCTGTTTGACAAGACCCGGTACTATGGTTTCGGCGAGACCAGGATTATTCTATCGTAATACCCGTGAGCGTAAATTTGCAAAATGTGTATCTAGGACTACTGACTTTCAGTCGGTCTAAGATATCTCTACCCCTTTGCTCACGATTGGATTTAGTTGACTTCACCACTGAGCTAAAGATCCAGAGTGCCTGTTTCGGATATTCTTCTAAAACTTTGAGGATGAGCTTCTTGAGTATTCTGTAGGTCTCTGTATTCGAGTGACCGACTCTTGAAACAATCTGGGGGAAAGCAATGTACCACTAGGAAAGGAGATGAGGCAAAGCGCAGAGGTAGTGTTTTCAATATACCTTGTATGCGGGTATCTCGCGGATCGCTTTGTCTGCAAGCCCATTGCATTTGGTAATAACGTCTCGATGATCCTTCTCTAAAGAAGAGTTTTCTCCGGTGTCAAGCCAGAGAGTGAGCAAGCGAGGGACAGTTTGGTAAACATATTTTGATCCTTGCTTGATAGCTCGTGAAAATGCTCTGATAGTCGCAAGGATCATCTTGAGTCCCCTAAAAACAAAGCTTAGTCTACAAATTTGAGATCCTGGAGTATTTCTTACCGCGTCTGCTTTTCATCAGAAGAGAGGCCTTTGTAAGTTTCATCGTGAAATTTACCAAGATAAAAGTGTGCCTTCTCAGAACTACTGATACCGTCAGCGACTGCAAAACGGGCTATACTTGACAGACTTCTTGTCCATTTCCGTAACAAGTTGGAAATTTCTCCAGATGACAGTAGGATCGTATCTTTGGGACTCGTACATCCAGCGTGCACGCAGAAGTTGGGCCTACCTTCCATCAACATGCGCTTTGTGATCAAGATTTGAGAAAGTATACCTTGGCCTTCATTCGAACATCCTCATCCTCGACTGTAAGATCCAGAAAATTTGATGCTTCAGACAATCCAGCCAGCTTCAGGGAATTATCCAGTTCCGTCAATGCGCGGAGAGGATCGTTTGTAGCTTTGACTAGTTTGGCGTTTTCAATGAACGCAAAGTGCGTCTTGCTCTGTTGGGCCTGCAGCATAGCACTATAGGCCGTTTGCCACTGACCCGCTTTCCGAGCAATTTTCGCACTGGCAAGCCATGTTTTTCCAATCTCGCTCACGGGGATATGATGAGGTGTAGTCCTGAACTCAACTGATTAGTCTCATGACGAACAGGAATCAGTCTCCTCATACTTACGATAATGAAAATGCAGTTCTTCTCATGCTGAGGACGAGTTCACGGAACCTGAAAGTTGGCGAAATAGATTCTAGTCGAGTATCTAAGGTCTTTGTAAGCTCGTTTATAATACGTCTTCGTTCTTGTCCTTCAGTTGAGTCGGTCGACCGAGTTACAGCTTGATGAATGAGCTCCAGTTCGTGGATAAGATGTAAATCAAGTACAGCGTCATAGGACCGACGATAGCTTCGGGGGCCTACCGCAGTTATCGGAGAGCCCAGGACTGTTCTGGCATTACTCAAAGTCGTTGAAATCGCACTTGTGTCAGAATTACGCATCGCTAACAAGACACGACCAGTGACTATTTGTGCAGTTTGCGTCGTCGACATGTCCACGAAGTCTTGGACGTCATCCCAAGCACCAACCATCCACGCACTCTCTATCTGAAACCCCACTAATGCCTCACGCCACTCTGGCTTACGTGTGAGAACACCCCGTACATGCGTCCGAAGCGTGTCTGACAATAGGTAAGGCCAAGAAAAATATCAGAAATGTGAACAAACCGTAATGTCCGAGATTTCTAAGACATCGCGATAGTCCTAGATGAAATTCGACATTGTCAGGCGACTGCTGTAGGCGAACCTCCCAGCAGCTTTGGGCTGATGTCCAATGACCAGTGCTTTCATGCTGTCGAATCTGATGTTCTAACGAGGGGGAGAGAATCAGAGTTGAGATACCTTCCATCCCATCCGGTTCGTCTAGGTGTGCATATATTTCATGCAAGCGTTCAAAGTAGTCCGACAAATCCTGGTTTTTTGGTGATTCTTTCAGAAAAACAATCTGTTGCTCAAAGTGCATCAATGATCGAGCAAAGGCTTTACATTGGAAAGCAGCCTGAGCCATAAGATGATGATCAATGCTTGATAGAATCGAGTCAATTCGCAGTAGCTGCTCTTCTAGTTGAATATTAAAGGTACTCCTGTCGCCCCTAAGGCGCTTGGAATCACCTTCCTTCGAGTTCAGGTCTTGCCGTACGACGCGTACCCAGGCATTCAAGTGATCTAGAAGCATGAAAACCGCCTTTCGATGACATGGAGTCAAATGTATCATCACGGCCGAAAAACTTAACCCACCTGAGCACTCAATAACTTCTTATCAGGTGATGATTGACTTTCATTGTCAATCTGGTCCTTGAGTACTACTAGGAGTTCTACGCGTATCTGCTGCGCATCTTCCTCGTTCCCTCCTATGAGGATGTTGAGAATAAGGTGGGGAAGCAAATGGTGAGCGACGCCAGCATCCTTGTTCTTCACCGCGGAGCGAAATATGTTGAAAATTGTCTGAGCGGTGGGTCCGGATGCCTTGTCAATAAGATATGCTGTCCAGAGCTGGATCCATTCACGATATGTTGTTTGGTGCGTATAAATTGGATGTTTTATTTGGGGGCTTGGACTAAAATTTAAGGTAAAATTTCCTTCAAGCAGAGGGGTGACGGTTTCGAGGATGTGTTTCGGCAAGCTTCTCCATCGATTTCGTACTCTATTTGGAATAGAGACATTTGCCCCGACCCCAACTAATGCCGGTTTGAATTGACAAAACTTCAACAATTCCTGGATTGTATATGCCAGGAAACTCTGATGTTTAATATCGCTAGATGATCTGAATGCTCCGACAAGCAAATCACAGATAAGGTGCAGTGCAAAATGTATAGATTCGTCTTCATCAGTAAAATTGCTCTTGACAATGATCCTGGAAAGCCCGACAGGTAGTTCACAACGATCAGGGTCAACAGCCCCCAAGATACCGAGGGATTCATATGCCAAACCTCTGAAAACTTCTAGTCCATCTCCATCCCTGCAGGCAGCAGCTAGCAGAGCGCCAACCACTTGTCCAGCAAGGGAGTCGAACATGTCCCCGGAGACAAGCGCTCTCATATGACCCGCACTCTCCGTAAATAGGAACGCTTTTAACTCATTCAATGATTGAATGGCAACACTAATATTTTCGCTCGTTGTTTTGTCGAGCAACCGTCGTAATCGCTCTCGCGGAGTCCAACAGCGTAAGGCTTGTAGTCGATGGTTGATATGACTGAGCTCAGGAATTGCGGAGATGTCGACGACGTCATTAAGGTATTGGAGAAGATCCTTGTCAATCTCTTGTACAATGTACTCCATAGACTCTACTGCGTATTGCTTAGCCTTTGGGGAAAAGGACTGCCATGCCCCTACGAAGGCCGCGCTCGTTGGGCCAACATGCGGACCGACTTCGGCTGGAGCAAGAACTGTCAAAAAATTGTGCCAGCTTCCCAAAGTCACTTCTGAGAGCTCTAGCACGCCAATCATGGTCTGGAATGTCGCCATGATCTGAGGGAGTCTCTCAAAAATGGAACGATATGCCTGTGAGAATTATGCCTACTTGAGGTGCCACACTGGTTATGGTTGGCCCAATTTGCAGTATCAGGACTCCCAGACCTCTGATGATCCTTCGCTTGACCGTGACGCCTTTCTTTCCTTGGACGTCCTGCAGCATATCATTCACCTGCGAGATCAAACCAAGCACATGTGCCTTCAGAAAAGCGCCCGAATCAGTGGTTTGATTCCTTGATTTCACAGGTAAATTGACCATGCGTTCGATTTTGCCTATGGCACTGATGGCCTATAAATCATCTATCAGCCTCCCTGATATTCAAAGGCTTTAGACTGAGGGGAAATACAAGACTGACTGCTTTTGCTGTTCCTGGATTCTCGTCGCCCATAAAAATCACCAACTCGCCAAGTAACTTCATTAGAGAAAGTCTGACAATTGTTTGCAAATCAATAGTTTCACTTTGTGACGCATCTGCAAGGATCTTTGACACAAATGATATTGCCTTGGCCTCCTCCTGTTCTGACAGCATGAAGATCCTTGCCATAATTTCTGGTGAATGTTGCAGGAAAAGAGTGGATGCTTTGTGCCCCACTTGACGAGCAACGACGTCAACTGCCTTGGAATCGCAACTGGAAAATAGTTGAGGAAATGTACGCGGGGCCGTGACAGTGATAAAATCTGCAGGGGCTATTGACAGAAATTTACATGCCTCAGCCAACAAGATCGGCGAGACTGATATCTTAGATATCAGAAATTGGGCAACGTGGTCAAGATAGGGCAGGACGAGAGTATATGGTGTCTTTTTGTGGATTTTTGTTATTTCTGACAGCTAAAACCATATAAATATATGAACTATCGGTTGAATAAACCTACAGTATACCTGGATACTTGTCATTCCTCTGACAACAGGGTTTGGCTGCCCTAATTGCGCGATGAGGAAACATAGGACCTGTCCCAAAACACCTGGGTGTTGGGTTCTACACCCTGAATACCTAAAACACGGATTGAACAGTCATTAACTCACTTTCCCATTGATCCGACGGCAACTACGACCGTCTCTTTTAGGTTCTCCCTTGCGGTGCCCATATGATGATACAAAGCTGTGAACACGCGCTGAGTTAAATGCCAAGGATTAGTTGCATGTGTATAAGCCGATACGAGGGCTACAAGTCCATAGCTAGCAAGACGCTCAGTGAAGTTTACTATGAGCACCAAAAACCTACGACTCACCAAGCAGACAATCTCGCACTACGATCCGAATCTCTGATGTAGTTTATCAAAAAAAGTTCCGCATCATCCAAACCATCTGTTGAAACTCCGACTGGATGATGGTCAATGGCATATCTGAGAGCCCTAAGTGTCTCTCTGCGGACAGCGGGCGTGACCTCGTCCTCGGGACCGTTCAATAACATGATAGCAATAGAGTGGTATTCCCGAGAAAATAAGAAAGATACGGGGGATTGATGCATTCGACAATTGGTCTTGTCGCAACGGGTCATCAAACAAGGGAGTTTTGTCAATTTTTTTGCGATTTCAAGCCTCGTCAAGGTGGAGGGATCGCATAGTGACCTGTTCACATTCAGCTATGGCAACAAACAGATTGGGAGAGCAAGGACCTTTTTAGTTTGTGCATGATTGTGTGAATGACCTCTTGGATATGACCCTGGTCCCATTCGTGGTGCATCTGTTCACCAAATTGCTGACCTAGGCTCTCTAGCACTTCTCTTAATTCGTCATTATATGATCCATTGAGTACGAGTGGGTTCTTAACCAATCTTTTAGTAACTAGCTGCACAGTGGCATGGTATTGCGGCGCTTTCTTGAACAATGAGAGGTCGGCCAGAAGGACACCCGCGTCCCAGACTTTTGGATCCGAAAGAGCGCTACATACGAATGCGTATCCGAGGCCCTATATATTGTTAGGCATGAAGAAGTGAGCTGAAAGTAATCCCCTTACTCTCAGCTGAACTCCTCGTGCGTCCCAGGTCTCGAAACAGAGCAATTTCATGATGTCTAAGAGTTCGGCTTTTGAGATACCATACACTGGCCTATCCTGCAACAGTTGAGCAGAAGTTTGATCATGCACATTCCAGGCATCCTTTGGACCCTCATAAAGACGGTATCGTACGAGAAAACATGAAAAGTAAGCCGATTGGATCTGGAGGCCAGAAGAATGTTGTAAGTGCAAAGAGAGCACAAGAACATCTTCACAGATTTTAGCACGACTAGCAGGTGAAAGAGAAAATGTTGGAGACAATGCAAGATTAAGAACGCCTCTCATAGTCTCTGGCACCTTCTTGATCAGGTCAGTAATGAGACCTTCGCAGGGCAGTGAGGGAATGGAAACATGGGCAACGACCTGCAGCAGAGTGATAAGGTAGGCTATCATATGTACTACCGAAGGTACTGTGAGTTTGAAAGGATCTGACATGTCCTACTTCATGGCATCAGGAAATAAATCAACCTTTAGCAAGGCCATACCGTTCTCAAAAGCTCATTTTCCTTCTTGTCGAAAATTCTTGGATTGCTGAATAATGAAAATGTACAAGGATAGCTTATATGGATTGATTTGGACGAGAATTCTGCACCGAAATCAACTGATGTCTCCGCGCAACCTAGTGGACGTCACATACCTTTGCAAAAATCTAGACATTCATGCAAGATTATTCTCAATGTCATCCATGGTGGCTCCTCATTCTCTCTATCTGTGCACAGAGTCAAGCCCAGTCCCTTCAAGACAACCACCAAGGTCTCGAAACACTTCTGTCGTAACGCCTTCGGCTGTAGCATGTCCTTTGTATTAACCTCGATTTCCACCCACGAGTCCAGTACAAAGCACAAATGCAATAACCTTGCAAAAACCTTCTTGATAGTCTCGGATGTGCCCTGATGAATCTCATCCACGCATTCAAAGATTCTCCTGACTACATCGAGGGCAGTAGTCGCACAGATGACCTTCTCCCGTAAAGCACTCCAGGGAACAATATCAGGTGGAGGAAAAATTGAAAGTAGATGATCTGTCAAGCCGATAATGACCTCGACCCAAGCAACTTTACTGGAACTCGGAATCCTGGGTGCAGTATCTGAAAGGTATTGAGAGACAAGAGCGCGCAAGAAGTCAAGAAACTGGTCAAGGGATGCGTCTATCTCTGAGATACTGAATGTCGGAACAGGAAAAGGAGTTGACTGTGTAATTATGGCCATACTGACCCCATAAACTGATTGAATAGGATTCTGCCGTTGATATAGCTTACAATTCGCGCTTATCACGTGCTACGTCCTGTTCAGAGATTATTTACTATTTCTTGCGACCAGACCTCCTCTTCTCCCTGGCCTTCTCCCTTTCCATAACTTTCTGCTCCGCTCGTTCACTTTCGATTGAAGCAAACGCCCTCTTCAACCTTTCGTTATACTCCTTATCTTTCTCCAATTGACTCTTCTGCTCCACAGAAGCAAGGAATCTTGCATCCTTCCTAAGCTCCCGGACAACACCCTTTTTCTCCTGCTTGAGCTGGTATCGTAGCTTGGCCGTCTCATTTTTCTCGTGATTAGGATCCTTCCTCCGCAGATAGCTAGAAATGGTAGTCTCAAACTTCGGAACGTATGAAGGGATAGGAATGGGTTTGTGTGCTTGGAGAACGAGGGGTTGATGAGACTGCATCGCGAATTTCAGAAGACACGTAGTCGTGCCCATAGCTTTGAAATAGCGTGACTTGAGTTCTTTGTTCCAGTCCTTGACCTCTGCCCCACGCAAGCATTCCAATATAGGCGTATACAGCTCCACAAAACCATCCAGTCCTTTGTACATGTCTGCAAATTTTTCGAACAAATCCAATGTCAAGCTCAATAGGTCCACTTTGGCTTGCTCGTTTGGCTCTTCTAGCATGAACAGATCCGTAAGGTTTGCCTTTCCTTGCTGAGGACTCTTTTTTGAGAGTTGAATCCGTGACTGTTGGTAAAATTCTGAGCGAAAATCAGGTGCAGGGGAAAACCCGGGTAAAAGCATCATATTTTCAAACTTCGTTGGCGAAAGATGCAGGAATGCATTGACAAGAAAGTTAATGGCCTCCGGCACAAACCTCTTCGATATACGCTCGTATTGGAGAAAAAGGGTGCATAGGAATAAGCCGCTCACAACGTCACGGAGGGAACGCAGCCGACAAAGGCCCAAGTATGCTCCCATAAGCACCCTCGCCGAAGAGATGACAGCATGATTTAAATCACTCGTTGGCCAGATAATACCGATGATGCGTAATAGACAAAGCTCCGAGGCACCTGGCCATGTCCTAGTTCCGAGGCTAGTAGTCCCCCGCAATAAACTACGTTTCAGATTTTTGTGCATCAAATTGAGTTTTTCATTGAAAAATTGAGCAGCAGGGATGGGGTAAGCCTTGATAATGGCGTGGAGGTGAGGGAGTAGTAGCGAAACAAGGTCAAAACGGGGCGTCGGTAGTGCGGTTACATAGAGGATGTGATCTAAAAGCACCTTTGCCAGAGTCTATCAAAGATATCAATAAATGGCTAAGATAGGGATTTGTCACTTTCACCTGAAGCTTAAATTTATTCTCTGCGGCAAGGCTAGTATGGTAGAGTGTCCTTATTCGTTGAATAACCACTGGAAGGTCCTTGTCCTGAAGTTCTTCAACAATTTCTAGGAACTCCTCGTGATTCGCTGGTGCAGGAAAGGTGTATGGAATTCCCTGATTATTCAAAAAGGGAGCTTTTTTCTTCCCTTCTATTGACGAAAGTCTCTCCTTCTCCTCGTCCTCGTCCTCCTCTTCTTCTTCTAGTCCATTTTCCAAATTGTCAGAAATCTCAGGATCCTCTCCGTCATCATCCTCCCCACCACCACCACCTTCATTGAGATCGCTCTCCTCGTATTCATCTTCACTATTTTCTGACGGGGCTTTCACGCCAAGGCCTACCCCCAGCCCAGCCCACTCATTGCCCTCGTCGTCAAAGAAATCATCTTCCAAATCATCCCCACCATGCTTCCGTCTCCCTTTTGCCTTTCTTTCATCGTCGCTCTCACTGTCATCGAGGCCCAACATTCGCTTTCGACGTTTCTTTTCCGCCTTCTCTAAGGCCTCCTTTGCTTCCAAAGCTACTTCCTCCTCTGTTTTCGTTCTATCTTTCGGTTTGGATCGTTTTTCGAATGCGAGTTCACGAACATGCTGATCATAATCAGCATCCTGAGCTCCAGACACTGACGAAAGTATTGTGGCGTCTGCATTGGAAGACTTATTTTCTCGCCCTTGGGGAATTCCAGGAATTGAGATATTGCTTTCGGGAAAAGAGGGATCTGGAGCGTATAGAAGGTCACGAAGCGCTGTGAAATCATTATCAAGCTCGTGTCGCGTGTTTTCCTTTTGCTCTCTTTCTGCTTGACGAAGCATCTGCAAAAATCATGAACAAAGGCCAGTCGTTGATCAGAGATAATCTGACTTTATGCTCTTTGCTTTTAGTGATCACTTCAGCCATGACTTCAGCTTTCGACTTCTTCCTCGGCGGCTGATGAAAAGGTCAGTCAAAATAAGGGATAAGACTGACAAAACCATACCTCATCAGATTCACCATCGGATTCTTTTTCATCCTCGCCGAAGCCACCAAAGTGTGTTTTTGACACAATGTTTTGGTTCAGCTGACCTGCAGTAGCCTAGTCAGAATTTGGAGATGTTACTGCAGACTGCTCATGCACACCGGCCTCTTCATCTTCGCTCTCAAAATCCAAACCCACAGTGTCAAAATCATCCAAATTTGAAAGGCTTTGTCCATAGTGAGTGAGTTCATCCTCGTCTTCCAAGTTAAATGTCACTCCTTTGGATGTCCTTTGCCGTTCTCGAGTGAAACGTTCAAGCATACGTTCCTCTAAGCTCAGGGACGGGTCGTTCTCGCCAAATCGTCTGTCGACTATTCCACCTGTACGATTGCGTAGTTCCCACTCTTTGAGCAGCGTATTCTTGCGCTGAAGCACTATGAGGTCATAGATAATATTCAAGACTTGATATATTGACTAACCTGCTCAATGCCAGCTTGTTTGCTCTGTGCTGGCGTACCGGAAATACCTTTTACTTTCCGGCCACCGACATCATGTTTAGTTTTTGTGACCTTGACATCGAAGGAGTTTAATCGTCGGTGGATTTCTTCGAGACGTGCTGCCTTTTTCTCTTTTTCCAGAGGCGCACTCGCCCTCCTTCGCTTCTTGCTAGATGAAGAGTTCCCAGTGATACCTGCCTGGGATAATGCTGTTTTGAGCTGAAGGAGCTGAGACCCTTTGGCCATTGCAAGAATAGTGTAAACCTTAAAGATGTGACAGACGTGACACCGCGTAGATGTGCCAGTATCACCCCTACCTAGTTTTTCACCTTTCTTTTGCTAAACAGTTGTATCTCCGGCAATTTGTATCTCCTTACTACAACGGGTTTTCCGATGAGCGTTCTCAAATCTATTTAAAGAGTTGAAATAACAGGAAAGCAGTTCCTCCATTTGTGAACTATTCATATCTTACAACTGGACTGGCGACATTGTCTGGTTCTGAGGTGCATGAGGGTGTTGACAGTATACATACTCAACCGAATGTCCACTGTGCACCCTTTGAGAGTTGCAATCTAAATGGGATACTATCTCGAATTATACAGATGCCGACGACATGTGCCGGAACCCCTCTGGAATAGTTCTGCGTCGCACCCTTGGGGAAATCAGAGGAAGGCAGGCATTAGACGGGAAATAATTTCTGAGCACATGTGCACTGTTCAGATGAGCATTGTGATCCACCACTCTTATCACAGACGTCGGCTTCCTATCTATGATTGCTGCCAACCCTTTGTGTTTTCTGGCGGAGAAAGTAGAACACAAGAAGTTCACAAGAAATTCGTGAGCAAGAATCATAGACAATGCTCCAAATATCCATCAAAGTATATTATCTTATCCTACGGAAAGTTAGAAGCAAACGTGAATACCGGGGTCTTCCATATGGTAAGCACGATATGTGGGTCGAAGCTGAATGCTGCCGATGCGATGTCAAAGACATAATAAATCCTTTCATGCATGATGTCGGTGTTCAGCACTGGCATAATCTTTCACATAAAAAGTTTCGGTGCGACTCCTTGCTCGCGAAAATCCCGCATACTCTGCAGTAAGTTTTCTCATGCGGTGTCTGCTTGCAGAACATCTTCACGCAATGTCTGCCGTAATTGCCCCTTACAAGTGAAACGTATTGAACCGTTCATTGCAAATTCCGAGGATTTACATGCCATGTAACTGTCTAACACAGAAATTTCTGCTTCTGGAACTCAGTCATTTAACTCATTTGTTCCTGACTTCCCATTCAGACAGCACTATGCCCACTTTACATGCAGATTTCGAGCTGAATGTTTTCAATTATTCGATGCCAAAATGGGAGAATGACATCATTTTGTACTCGGTGCAGAGTATTCGCACCCTTTTCTGCGACCATATCGGTTGAGCATGTCAGACTTTCACCCATTCCAGGGCTCTTGCGAGAGTATGATTCTTCGGCATCGCTTCAAATGATGCAAAGCTTTTTCATCCATGCCACACGTGGGGTGCGCGAGACCAGCCTGAGTCAGATTCAAATTAAGTATGTTGAAACCTTCGGTCAATAATCTAATCTCCAGACTCACAAGTACCTTTCCTTTTCCGTGTCTTGCACGCAGTAGCAGTCTATTTACAAATCAGTCACTAGGAAGAAGACTCTTTCTCCATGTTGACCGCAGTGCACTTAGACCCTGACTGCGCATAGGTTCAACTCTGGTGAGACGAAATTCTTCCGAGAGAATGTCAGTCAGTAAATCAATTCTTCCTATATTGGCAGACTTCATCACAATGGCCCGATCGTCAACTGAGAAATCCAGACTCGGCATTACCTTTCGAACACGTATCTGAGTTGTTCATTTGTAGCCTAATCTCGTCTCACCCGCCACGGATCCCCGTGAAGACAGGCCTTCAGAAGTCATGCGTCCAAAACCGAGCCTGCATCGAAAGGAGCAACCTATGAATGGCCAGACTGCTGCCCTCAAGTTCGAACCAAACCTCAACTTTCAACTCCAAACCTGTCGGCAGATACTTTTTTACAAGACACTTCGTCGAAGAGCTTTTGTACCGACCTCCCGAATAGGTCGGTCATAGAGACTCTGACTCAGTCCGTGACTCTTTCTTAGAAGTCCCCCACGAGTCGCATGTCTCTTCGTGCCTTACCTCGACAAAGCAGTCAATGTCAGTAACTCTTTTATGCGGTATGGACGGCACTTGAACCGCGTGACATGGCTTCTTGTCAATGCCCACCTTCCCGCGCGGCTTGACAGCGACTATTTACAGCTAAGGGCTTCTCTGCCAAGAAGCTCCATTACTGGCGCATACCGAGTATTGGCCATTCTGTGCTGACACCGCCCACCGTGGGATCTGGTAAACCTTCTCAGAACCGAGGTGAAACAGCCCCCAATTGTTGCTGTCTTATACCCACACAACTAGCATGAGGCTTAGCCATCTGTGCAAACAATCCAACATTTCTTCTGCCCTGGCGAGACAATGAGGCTCACTGGGTTCGCAACGACACAAGTACGTAAAACGTAAGTCTTTACCAGCGGGGAGGTACTCCCCGGTCATCTATTTCTGTTCCCACATCGCCCAAAAGGAACTTTTGGTGGTAGAAGGACCAATATATATGAACAACCTGCTGGCAGGGGTTTAAGAATGTGGGTCAGCAAGTGAAGATGCACCCTCGTTCTAAAGCTCATAATAATATACTAGTCTACCATGGTTTTAGTGCGCCAATCTTCAAAATCGATCTTCAGGCTCATATGCATCCACGTTGAGTGGTGCGAAGTAAGAGAAAAAGCAATGACCAAACAGCCAATTCAAATCATAGTGAGGCCTCTGATTGAAGGCTCTCAGTTGTTCGGTGTAACACGAATAACATTCCTGACAGTAGCTATCGTGGAATTAATGGGTGCGCTTGTTGACGCATGAGGAAAGGGTTCCGAAATTGGAAAAGCACCGGAACAGGCCATGCTTCTTCCCGATGTCTCCTGGTTAATTCACCGGCATTCGCCACGCTCTGGACAGCTGTCAGCTAAAGTCATGTGAGGTTTGCGGCATCTCGGCATCTGTAACGGCGCATTTTTTTATTTCATACGGGCATGCTCGTTGAATTATTGAATACTAGAGTGATGGTAAAACAAGCGATGAAGGCTGTTAAGTCGGACAGAGCATGTCTGATGGCATGATAGAGAAGAAAGATTTTCACCCGAAGACACTGCTGGCGGAGAAGATGCACACATTCTCAGTATGGAAATTTTCTGTGGGATAACATCTAACAAAGGCTAGAAGATCGATGACTGGAATTTGAGCGTTGTGGAGCCCTATATTCTTACACTAGTTTCATGTTTTATTACCGGGTAACAATTGGTTTGCTTCGATTTAGCTTGCGAGCTATGGAACCTCGTCCGGTCCGTTACATCTTGTCTCGCAAGGAGCTGTGTTAATCATGATCGCTCTCTAGCAGCTCCAGTCCTAAGTTCCACAACAAGAACACCCGAAATAGAAGAGCTTCAACCAGAAGTCCAAGGACTTGCAGGTACATGCTCTAACAACGTGAAAGGAGCTCGGGTGATTGAAAGGTCGAGTAAGGTAAACGACCGTCTGTCAAATCCGTATTTGCAATAAATATAGACGCACACCCAATTAGCTTGACTCTTTCGATTTATCATTCAAAATAAACGATACATCGGCCGACCACGGCGCTGGACAGAACAAGTGACAGATACATGACAGATGAATTTTTGCATGGATATTTTGTTCGAAACATAAAAAGTACCTGAGCAGAACTTCAAAGGATGCCACTTTTGGAGACGATCGATGCCCGTGCGTAATAAATGTGTCTGGCGTCTTGTTCCCAGAGCTACACGAGTTTTACACGTATCGTATCGTAGCGACGGAACTGATCGAGTAAGCGGCATCTCACTATTCCCTCCATTGCACGCAAGGTACCTTC